>Ga0101945_1000090_pt1 | contig 225412 bp, 179 predicted proteins | sample DewCreD2012metaG_2_FD_75246 | JGI IMG/M metagenome (GOLD analysis project Ga0101945, IMG submission 75246) | Hot spring sediment bacterial and archeal communities from British Columbia, Canada, to study Microbial Dark Matter (Phase II) - Dewar... ... | reverse complement strand
GAGCGGGCGGGCTTCGGCATACGCCCCCTGCGCATACAACACCCCGGCCAGATTGTTCAGGCTGGAGGCCGTATCGGGGTGGTCGGGGCCGAGGCTGCGTTCAACAATCGCCAGCGCCCGTTCGTAGAGCGGGCGGGCTTCGGCATACGCCCCCTGCGCATACAACACCCCGGCCAGATTGTTCAGGCTGGAGGCCGTATCGGGGTGGTCGGGGCCGAGGCTGCGTTCTCGGATCGCCAGCGCCCGTTCCAAGAGCGGGCGGGCTTCGGCATACGCCCCCTGAATATCGAGCAACCAGCCTGTTTTCATGAGCAGCCGGGCCGCCAGCACATCCGCCAGCCGATCCGCGTACCGGCACAGCTCCTCCAGATGTGGCCGGTAAGGCGTCCCCGCCAGCGGCATCCGATCCAGGTCCTGCTCACCTATCACTGCCAGCACTGCCGTCACAGTGTCACTGAGAGTCGCTGTCGGTTCCGGGTCGCGCTCGCGGCCAAAGGCGGCAATCAGGCGGTGGAGCTGTACTTCGCGGCGGTCAATCAGTCCAACTGCCCGCAGCCGACGCAGGGCCGGATCGAGGGCCTGCGTGTCGCTCAGCGCGGTCAGGAGCGCCTCCGGGACCGGCAGCGGGGCCAGCCAGGCCAGCCGGTGGAACAGGCTGAGCGCTGCGGCATCGGTTTCCGGAGTAAGCTGCGCGTAGCTCAGGGTCAGTGCAGCAGCAACGCCGCGCTGATATTTGGTTGGTAGGCCAGCTTCAGCCGCCATTGCATCAGTCAGTGCCGGGTCGGCCAGCAACAACGCCTGCAACCGCCGGTGATAGTCGGCCAGTGCCAGCCGGGGATTGTCAGCCAGATAGGCACCGGCCAGCGCCAGCGCCAGGGGCAGGTCTCCCAGTTCGTCACAGATCGCATCGGCAACCGCCCGCTGCTGCGGTTCGGTCAGCCATGCCTCAATCTGTGCTTCCTGTTCATACGCCCGTGGTCCCAGCAGTACCTGATAACTCACCGACCGCATCAACGGACGCAACGGCAATTCGGTGACCCCATCAGTTGCCCGCCAGTCACCGCGCCGGCTGGTGACCAGCACCTGCACACCACCCGTTTTGGGCCGCCACTGCCTCAGCAAGTCCCTGTCCTCCAGATTATCGAAGATGAGCAGACGACGCACCGGCATCGCCCACGCCCGTTTGACGGCGGCCACCCGATCGTCCAGGCTTAACCCATTCCAGCCGGGCAGGTTCAGTCCCTCAGGCCCGCCGCAGTCCGCCACCTGGGCTTTGATGTCCTCAGGGTTGGCCAGCGACAGCCAGAAGACCCCACCGGGGAAGCGGTCGCGGAGCCGGTGGGCACACTCGCTGGCCAGTTGGCTCTTACCCACGCCGGCCATGCCATTGACCACTACCGTTACCTGCTCATCACCGCACAACAGTCGTTCGAGGTCGGCCAGCTCTTTATCCCGCCCCTGGAAGAGCGGGTTACGCCGATAGGGCACCATAAACGGTGCGCTGTCAGGCTGGTGGGCCGGTGCAGACACCCAGAGCCGGCTATCACGCAACCGGCTGAACAGGGTCAATGCCCACCAGTCGGAGCGGCCATCCTGCCGGGCGGCCAGGCGGGCGGCGTTGAGGGCACGGTCAATCTGACCGTGTAGCCGGAGGTCACGGAACAGGATCGGCAAACTGCGCGCAGCAGTCACCAGCGAGAGATTGCCATACGCGGCAATCACTGCCGGTGGGCCGCTGCGGGCAAGTAGTGGCCCCAACGCTGTCAACGGCTGCCGGTCATCGTCGCCGGCACCGGCACAACTGATCAACACCACCAAGCGTGGGCAACGCTCACCAAGACTCTTGAGCATCGCCACCAGATCGGCACCGGATCGCCGTGCCACCCGCTGCTGCTCGTCGACCAGGAACAGCCAGGGCTGCCCCTCAACCAGCGTCCCGTGGGCCACCAGCACCAGCACATCGTAGCCGGCGTACAACTGGTACCGCACCTCATCCCAATGTGCGCTGATCACTGACGTCTCCCAATCGGCCAGTGCCCTGCGGAGCAGGTCGGTGTATTCCGCGTCAATCCCTGGCAGGCGATAGGTCGCCACATCAACCGGGTCGGCCACTGCCAGCAACACCCGCCGGACACTGGTCGGGGCAGGTGGGAGTGGTATCGTGTGGTCAACCGGCAACAAGCGCGACCACCAGACGTTAGCATCGCACCCAACCGGCTGCCCGCTCACCGGGTCGCGCAGCAACTCCCAGCGCAACCCCTGTAACGCAGCGGGCACAATGAGCTGCACCGACACGGCGCGGCTGTTGTTCCGATTCAGCGCTGCCGCCCGCAACTCACAGTATTTGGCAACCGCCTGCGGGTCGGCAAACAGCGCCTGGCACAGTGCTGCACCGTAGGCATCGGGGTCACTGCCCAGCAAGGCACGCAGCGCATCGGCATCGAGCGGCCCACAGGGGAAGGTCTGAGGTGGACGATGACGTTGGTCATCGCTCTCCAGTTACAACCGCAGCTCGTAACACTGATCGGTGGTCGGCGTAAGTTCAAGGGTCAGGACGGCAGGCATCGTTGTTGTTATGTCAACAGTGAGATACACGAAGCGAGTAATACAAGTATATCACATCACGGGGCGCAGTGCAGGGTGGTGGTGGGGCGAAATAAGAAACGAGCACATCCTGCTCTCCCGTGATCAGGATGGGTAACGGCCTACCACGCACCGGATCGTGAGCATGGCTGGCGCGGCAGCATGGCTGCCGCACTCCAAACCGCGCGACACGCGCATGACGAGCGGGTACGGCACTCCATCCAGCACGTGCTGGCACGGCTGGGGCGGCACATTGCCGCCGGGCCAGGAGCCGGTAAGTGGTCGTCGGATAGTGTGCAGGCACGAACCTGGGGCAACCAAACGTCTACGCGCAGGTAGCTCATGCATGCCTGGCCGACTCGATGATCGTCACGAACACATCCGGCATCCCCGTGACCAGGAGGGCGTGCTGCATCCTACCCACCAGCCCGCAACCGTCTGACGATATACCACAGTGCTACCGCGGCCATCAGTGCGCCGGCGATACCGGCATACGCTATCTCAGCAGGTACGAAACTGATCAAAACACCAACCAGCAACTGAATAACCGCGAGCAGCAGCGCCATCATCAACGCCCAGCGTCGTTCATGCCAGAGACCAACCGCACACACCAGCAGCAGAGTAGCGAAGACCAGCGAAGGCACACCGAAGAACACAATCCCGACCTGTGCAGCCAGCCCCTCCATCCCACGCCCTGATAGGTTAATCAGGCCAAAAACAAGAGCGATCAGCCCGAAGATTGCCCACAGCACGCCGTACCCACCAACAATGATTGGAAATAGTCGGCTCTGCTGAGTTCGGTTCATTGTAACCTCCACAATTGAGAATAGAACAGAGTTTTATGTCAAATTAAGTGCCTGCTACACGAGGGAACCACCGTCCGTCTTCATTCCGTTGTCGCACATCGACAACCGGATTATCACCGCAAATAAAACATCCCACCGCAACAGGTGGGACAGTTCGCCAGTGGAGCGGGCGACGCGACTCGAACGCGCGACCATCTGCTTGGAAGGCAGATGCTCTACCACCTGAGCTACGCCCGCACGGCCTTTAATGTAGCACAAAATGGCGGAGTCTGCAAGTGGTGAGGGGAGGGAAGAAAATAGGACAGAGAAAATAGGACAGAGAAAATAGGACAGAGAAAATAGGACAGAGAAAATAGGACAGAGAAAATAGGACAGAGAAAATAGGACAGAGAAAATAGGACAGAGAAAATAGGATAGAGAAAATAGGATATAGGATATTAGGGTATAGGATGTAGGAGACTTTAGGGTATGTACATTTTATCACGTGTGAGCTGGAGGCTCGCGCTCCCAGGGCAGTGCTGGTGTATAACAGCGGCTGTATAGCTCTTGGCGTATGTGCAACTTGTTACGTGTGAGCTGGAGGCTCGCGCTCCCAGGGACGAGCATGTTCTGTAAGTTAACAGGATCGGGGCGCACAGCCGTGCGCCCCTACCGAACGGAAACAAGGCATACATCCGCCATCTCTGTGTTCTCAGTGCCTCTGTGGTGCAATGACCTCAGCGCCCCCCTCGCGTTCCAGATGTTGCTGCTACTGCATTGCCAGCGCCTCTTGCGGCGAGCGGGTCGTTATCATACCTTCCATAGCCACATTCAGATGCGTGAGCGTCATTGCTACCGTGGCCGAAATACCGGTAAGGATCACCTGGCAACCGAGCAGACGCAGCGCCCGCGCAGTCTGGATCAGCGCCTGCGCAACCTGGGTGTCAACTGCGCTCACCCCACTGATGTCGAGAATGACACGACGGGCACGCCGGGCATTGGCTTCTTGAAGCAGGCGCGTCGTTAGCGCCTGAGCACGTCGGCTATCGAGTGCGCCCACAATCGGGGCCATCAGCACACCCTCCGCCAGCGTGATGGTTGGTGTCTCAAGCACGGATACCAGTTCGAGCAACCGTTGCTGTTCGGTGTTACGTTGCGCCAGCTCTTCCGCCTGCGCAGCCAGTTCGTGTTCCCGTTGTTCAGCCCACGCACGGGCTTCTTCTGCCTCGCGTCTTGCCGCCTCCAGGTGCTGAGCATTATCAATCGCCAAACGACTGAAGATCATGCCGCCGACGATAAACGCAAACGTTACCAGCTCGAAAGGATTGACATAGGGACCACCACCCGCCCGGTAAGCAAATGTGACCAGTAGTGTTAGTGCGCTTGCTGCAATCCAGAATGGACTGGTCAACACCAGTGCCAGTGCCGGAACAGTGTAGAGCAAATGATGGAATCGTGCATCAATGAATATTTCATCGGTTCCAAATGCGACAATCACCGTGAGTAGAATGATCAGCAATGGACGTGCCGGCTCCCACCCACGCCAGTAGGCAAACCACAGGCCACCGCTAATAACCAGACCTGCAAGCACTGACACAATGGTTGACAATAGTGGTTCGGGAAAGAATGCAAGAAAAAGTGCAATGACGGCCAATCCGGTAAGGAAGCCAAAAACGCCGTGGTTGATCTGTTGCTGTGTGAGGCGGATCATCCCTGATCTCCTGACAATTTCAGAGCGCTCTGCAGGTCACTAAACGAACGAATACCATTCAAATGCACACCAAGGCCAACAATTGATTGCACAACTTCAGGGCGGATACCGACCAGGACGACCTGTGCCCCAAGCAAGCGTGCAGCCTGTACTACCCGGATTAACCCCTGCGCTATCTGGGTATCGATCACCGGTACACCGGTAACGTCGAGTAACAATCGACGGGCGCCGGTCGCGGCAAGCCGTCCAAGCGCCTGCTCCTGTACCTGGCTCAAGCGTGCCGTATCAAGCGCTCCAACCAGCGGCATCACCAGGGTGTCGCGATTGATCGGTAGCACCGGTACGCTTAGTTCGCGAATAGCATCGCGTTGCTGCTGAATAATTGCCAGTTGTTCCGACACCTGTCGGTGTGCGGCTTCGATTGCATCGCGGGACTGAATTGCCTGCTGGTAGAGCCGTTCCAGATCGCGAGTTTGCCGCCGGATTGTGTCGGTCATTTGGTTGAACGCTCGTTGTAGTGCACCGACTTCGTCTTCACTGGTAATGGTGATTGGTTGATCAGAGCGCCCTTCGGCCAGCGCTGCTGCGGCAGCAGAGAGATGCCGCAAGGGGCGGACAATCGAGCGCTCGATCAGCCAGAGCAGGAACAGCGTAAGTACCCCCATGCCTGCCAGCGCTACCCCAATACCGGTAAACGTTGCCATCACTTCGATGGCTATCTGGCGCTGTGTAGCCGCCTTCATGTCCGCAATATACTCCATTGCCTGGGCTGAGAATTGTTCACGTTGCTCTTCAATCGTCTCAATTGTTTCGTATAAGACGTCGGCTTGCGCTTCAGTCAGTGATTGGACGTCAGGGGGTATCTGTTCTTGCAATGCTTGCGTCAGACTCAGAAGGGTTTCGGTCTGGCGGACAATCATATCTTGATCGGATACTTGAAGCAGACTGTAGCGTTCATGCGCATTACGTAAAGATCGGATCAGCGACTCGACATTGCTGAGCAGTTCCTTACGGAAACAATGCTCACATTCACTATCTCTGTTCACTTAGTGTCTCTGTGGTGCAATTCCTCACTACACTGCACCGGGAATAACCGCCAGCGTAAGGATACAGAACATCTCTGTGTTCTCTGTGGCTCTGTGGTGCAATTCCCTCACCACACTGCGCCGGGAATGATCACCAGTGCAAGGACTCAGAATATCTCTGTGTTTTCAGTGTCTCTGAGGTGCAATTCCCACTCCTACGACACGCTATGCATTACCCATAACTGGTGTCAACCACGTGCGTATCGGCTGGTATGATCGCTATTGGCGCTGTTGTGAGCGACCGCCTCGGTGGCAGTGCGCTGCACCAGCCGTGCTATCACATGCTGAATGGATTGCCGTACCCGCTCTTCATGCGCGTGGCGCAAGGTTTGGAGTGCGGCAGCCATGCTGCCGCGCCAGCCGTGCTCACGATCCGGCGCGTGGTACACCGTTACCCATCCTGATCACGGGAGAGCTGGAGGAGAGCTGGATGTGCTCGCTTCGATCATCGAGTTGGTCAGGCATGCATGAGCTACCTGCCGTAGACGGTTTGTTGCAATAGATTTATGCCTGCACACCAGCGGCCACGACCAGCACCTGACGGCAGTGGCGAGGATGCTTGCACGCAGGCTGGAAGCCTGCGCCACGCCACCCGTGCCACGGGGAGCGCTTGCAGTCCGGCCTAACGCAGGGTGACATGTGGGTAATGCATAGCACGACACGGGTGGGGTGTCAGGGGGAGGGTATCATCTCGCCACCTGATCTCCCTGCCGGCGCTCAAGCGCGAACAGAATAATGGCTACGTCTGCCGGATTGATTCCGGCCAGCCGCCCGGCCTGGCCTAACGTCGCCGGACGGAAACGCATCAGCACCTGTCGGGCTTCATTACGTAAACCCGGCAATGAGGTGTAGTCAAAATCAGGTGGAATCCGCCGATGCTCCATCTTCTGCATGCGTGCCACTTCACGCTCCTGACGGGCGATGTAGCCGCTGTATTTGCAACCGATTTCCACCTGCTCGATCACCGCATCACTGAGCGCCGGTAAGTCAGGAAGTGCATCGCGCAATTGTGTGTACCGGACTTCGGGTCGGGCCAGAATTTCGGCAACGGTAACCGGTTGACTGATCGGCTTGATTCCGTGTGCTTCCAGGCTGGCATTAACCGCTGCTGAAGGGAAGATGCGACGTTCACGCATCTGCTGTAATGCCTGCTCAGTCTGCTGTCGTCGCGTTTCCACGACCGCTGCCCGATCACCGTCAACCAATCCAAGCCGATACGCCAGCGGCGTCAGGCGCAGATCGGCGTTATCTCCGCGTAGCAGCAACCGATACTCAGCCCGCGAGGTAAACATGCGGTACGGCTCACGAATCTCTTTGGTGGTCAGGTCATCGATCAAGACACCAATGTAGGCTTCGGCTCGCCCCAAAATCACCGGCGGTTTACCCTGCACGTAGTGGGCCGCATTAATCCCTGCCATCAATCCCTGCGCTGCCGCCTCCTCGTAGCCGGTGGTGCCGTTGATCTGCCCGGCGAAGAACAATCCACGTAGCCGGCGCGTCTGCATGTCGGCAGTAATCTCACCGGTCGCGACTGCATCGTACTCGATAGCGTAGCCGATCCGCATTAATTCGACATTGCGTAACGCCGGGATCGAACGCAGCATTGCCCACTGTACGTCTTCAGGCAGCGAGGTGTTGCACCCCTGTACATAGACCTCTGACGTTGTCCAGCCTTCCGGCTCCAGGAACAGCCCGTGCCGCTCCTTGTCGGCGAAGCGCACAATCTTATCTTCGATACTCGGACAATAACGCGGCCCGACGCCTTCAATGATCCCACTGAAGAGGGGGGCACGGTGCAGGTTTTCGCGGATGATTGCGTGAAATTCGGGCGTCGTATGCACCTGATAGCAGGGTAACTGCGGTCGCCAGCCGTCGAGCTGTGGGTGCGGGTAGACTGGTGCTGGCGGGCCGTGGTATTCAGGGGGCGGAATTGTTTCACCAAGTTCGGGATAGTAGTGGCCGAACGACAACGGTGTGTCACTGCCGGGTTGCAATTCGGTCAGCGAGAAGTCTATCGTCGCCGCAGCAAGGCGCGGTGGCGTCCCCGTCTTGAGGCGCACCAGCGGAAAACCGAGTGCCGCCAGGTCTTCACTGAGCGCCATGGCCGGCGCTTCACCGGCGCGACCGGCACCCCACATCGCTTCACCAGTGATTGCCCGGCCCCGCAGAAAGGTACCGGTGGTCAGGATCACTGCCGGTGCCAGATACCGCCAGCCCGTGTGGGTCGTCACCGTGAAACATTGGGTGTCGGCGTTCGGTGGGGCGATCCGTTCAACCATCGCCTGGCGCAGATCGAGATTGGGCACCCGTTCAAGCGTCTCTTTCATCAGGCGGGCGTACAGCCGCTTATCACACTGCGCCCGCAACGATTGCACCGCCGGCCCTTTACTCTCATTGAGCAGCCGAATCTGAATTGCGCTACGGTCGGTAATACGACCCATCAGACCACCCAGCGCATCGATCTCGCGCACCAGATGGCCTTTCGCCGGCCCGCCAATGCTCGGATTACACGACATATGGGCCAGCTTGTCCAGATCAATAGTCAACAACAGGGTCCGGCAACCCAACCGGGCCGCAGCATGCGCGGCTTCACATCCGGCGTGGCCGGCACCCACCACAATGACATCGTAACGTGTTTGCATAGGCGGACGTGGTATAATGACGCAACGTGCGAAGACGTTCGTTCGCTATTGATCACTCATCATCATATGCGCACCATCCTTATTATAGACGATGATGTTGCCTTCATGGCAAAATTGAAAGAGCAATTGCAAGAGGCCGGTTATCGGGTCTTGACCAGCAATATTCTGCAATCGGCAGAGCACACCTGCGTTCGTGAGCAGCCTGATCTGGTGCTGTTAGAGGTTCGCACAGAACAAGGGGCCGGCTGGGATGCCCTGCCGCGACTGGCGGCACTGCAACCGGTTATCGTTCTCAGTAAGGCCGGTTTGGAAGAAGACGTGATGCGTGCATTTGCCGCCGGCGCGACCGATTACGTCGCCAAACCATACCGCACTGGCGAACTACTGGCCCGGATTCAGGCGCGGATGTTACCGGAAGCGCCGGTGCTGACGCCACCCCAACCGAAAATCGATACAGAAGGAGCAACCCAAACAATGTCCCAACCAACACGACGTCGCTCTGCCGATGAGGAGAGCGAATCGGTGTTTATGAGCGAAGCGGAAGAGCTGGCTCTGTTGCGCAGCACTGAAGGCACGGCTGACATTCGCCAGCTTACTGAAAGTGAAGAGCAGGCCAGCTTTGGGCAACGCCTACGCGCCGAACGTCAGCGGCGACACCTGACGCTGGTGCAGGTCGAAAATGAAATTAAGGTTCGTATGTACTACCTGCAGGCCATTGAAGATGAGCAGTGGTCGCTGCTACCGCGCGGCCCGGCAGCAGTTCGGATGATGCGCGCCTACGCCTCTTTCTTCGGCATTGATTCGTCGGCAGCCGAAGCCGAATATCGGAAACGGTATCAGGTTGACGAGAAGTCGCCCTCATTTTCATTTACCGTTGGTAATGTCAACACCCGTGTCTTGCGTCGAACGCCGCCGCGCTGGTTGATCGTCGTGCTGGCGATTGTGCTGGCGCTTGCCATTGCGGGAGGAGCGATCTATCTGTTCGATCCGATGTTTTTTAGTCGGATATTGGGTGGGTGAGAAGATAGAAAATAGAAGATAGAAAATAGAAGATAGAAGTGAGAAGGTAGGAGGGAGGAAAATGGACGGTTTGCGCCGTCCATTTGTTATGTCTACAACGGGTGGAGTGAATTGTCTGCGGTTTGGTACCCGCTGCTGAGGTATCCCCTGGGAGCGCACGCCTCCGGTACGCTCGTCATCCATGACCGCATGTCGTGTCCGTGTCCTGATGAACATTCCCGCCCCCAGCGGGGGCGGGTTAGGGTGGGGGCGTATCGCAACCCACACGGCAGACCCGGCTACCGTAGGGGCGGGTTCTCAACCCGCCCCACCACCACACCCGCTGCCGGGGTATCCCCTGGGAGCACGCGCCTCCGGCGCGCTCGTCATCCATGACCGCATGTCGTGTCCGTGTCCTGATGAACATTCCCGCCCCCAGCGGGGGCGGGTTAAGGTGGGGGCGTATCGCAACCCACACGGCAGACCCGGCTACCGTAGGGGCGGGTTCTCAACCCGCCCCTATCACCACACCTGCTGCCGGGGTATCCCCTGGGAGCACGCGCCTCCGGCGCGCTCGTCATCCATGACCGCATGTCGTGCCCGTGTCCTGATGAACATTCCCGCCCCCAGCGGGGGCGGGTTAGGGTGGGGGTGTATCGCAACCCACCCGGCGTACCCGGCTACCGTAGGGGCGGGTTCTCAACCCGCCCCACTACCACCCACGCCAACGATCCGCGAGCAGAGATACCCTCTTGCTCCCATCATCACTTCTGCCAGGGCACATCACTCACTCCAGCCCTGGCGTTCGCAATCCGTGCTGCCACGAACAGAAAATCCGACAGACGATTGAGATAGGTTAAAATCTCAGGCCGCACCTCTTCCTCGGTAGCCAGCGTCACCACCACCCGTTCGGCCCGCCGGCAGATCGTGCGGGCCAGATGGAGATGCGCTGCTACCGGATGCCCACCGGGCAAGATGAACTGCTTCAGCGGCGACAATTCGGCTTCCATTGCGTCAATCTGCTCTTCCAGAAACGAGGTTAGCTCAGCAGAGACGCGCGGAATGTACGGCGACTCACCGGGTGACGCCAGGTCTGCCCCAACCACAAAAAGCTGATTCTGCACAACAGCCAGTACAGCATCGAGTGCCGGATCAGGGCCGGCTGCACGGGCCACACCAAGCGCTGCGTTGCACTCGTCAACTGTGCCATACGCCTGCACTCGCAGATCGTCTTTCCGAACCCGCTGACCGCCAAACAGACCTGTTTCACCGGCATCCCCGGTGCGTGTGTAGATTTTCATAACGTTACTCACTTATGCCAGGTATTGCACTCTTGTTGTCCATACTACTCGTAGTATACACGAGAGCGTAATAGCGCGAGAGGATGTTTCACCACAGCGACACAGAGGGCACAGAGGTGTTCAGAACTTAGCCGCTCGTTATGCACGTGTCGCGGAGTTTGGCGTGCGGCATCCATGCTGCCGCAGCAGCCGTGCTCACGATCCGGTGTGTGGAACGCCGTTGCCCCTGCTGGTCACATGGTGCTGTATGCGCTCGCCACGATCATGGAGCTGGTCAGTTCAGTAATGAATGAGATTACCTCTAGTAGTCGCCCCATCCCCCGTGTGCTGGTGAGGTTCACCACAGAGACACAGAGAGCACAGAGGGGAACATAGAGGTACGGATGCGCTCATCGGTCGCCGGGGTGGCCTCGCATTTGTAAAGTTTCGCCTTCACAAAATTACCGATTGCGCTTCCCGAAGATTCGGCTGCGATCTTGCCAAAACCGCCATGATCCGGCTATTCTGGTTGGTGAAATGTGGAACTATTGCGGAGCACAACGGTGAGTCAACGACAAACGCTAACCCGCTATGCCTGGCTCGCAATTGGCGCTGCCATCGCGACCATTGGTCTTAAATCAGGCGCATTCTGGTTGACCGGCTCAATCGGTATTCTGGCCGATGCTCTCGAATCGCTGGTAAACCTGGCTGCGGCTGTTATTGCATTAATTATGTTAACTATTGCCGCACGCCCCGCCGATGAAGAGCACGCCTACGGGCACGGCAAGGCCGAATACTTTGCCGGAGCGTTGGAAGGTGTCTTCATCATCATCGCCGCCATGGGGATTGGCTGGACGGCTATTCAGCGCATTTTATCGCCACAACCACTCGACCATACCGTCGCCGGTTTGCTGGTCGCCGGTATTGCTACCCTGATCAACGGTGGAGTAGCCATTGTCCTCTTGCGGGCCGGACGGCACCATGACTCGCTCACCCTTGAAGCCGATGGTCAACACCTGCTAACCGATGTCTGGACATCGCTGGCAGTGGTAGCCGGCATTGGTCTGGTCGCCCTCACCGGCTGGTATGTCCTCGATCCGCTGATCGCACTGGCGGTAGCGGTGAATATTACTCGCACCGGGATTGGGCTGGTACGCCGTGCTGTCCTGGGGCTGATGGATACCGCTTTGCCGGCGAGCGAGCTGGCGGCAATCCACAATGCGCTCGCCGATCTCAACAATTACGGGTGCGATTACCATGCTCTGCGTACCCGTCAATCAGGCGCAAGGCGCTTTATCTCGTTTCACCTTCTCGTGCCCGACACCTGGAGTATCCAACAGGCTCACGCGATGGCCGAGCAGGTCGAAGCGGCAGTGCGGGCTGCGGTGCCGAACAGCACGGTCTTCACCCATCTCGAACCGCGCAACGATCCGACGGCACTCGCCGATGTTGGGCTGGATCGAGATGAAGAGTGTGTGCTTGCCGATTCTCACTCACCTTGCCTTGCGGCTGATCAAGCGGAGAGGGGAAGGTGGTAAATCACTTGCACCACCTCCCCCGGTTTCCTGGCACTTATTTCACAAAAACTGGGCTGGTGTGCTACCCGACCATCACAGGTTCATGAACGCTTGCCAATCGCCAAGACAGTATATTCCGCTCCCAGGCTGCCGGTATGGCAGCGAGAAGTCCTGCCGACCATCGTCGGTGTCATCACGTGCCGGATAGGTTGCCTTGCCCGCTCGTCATGCGCGTGTCACAGCGTTTGGAGTGCGGCAGCCATGCTGCCGCAACAGCCGTGCTCACGATCCGGTGCGTGGCACGCCGTTGACCCTGCTGGTCACGAGGATGCGATGGGTGCTCGCCACAATCATAGCATCGGTCAGGAATGCACGAGATACCTTCCAGGAGATGTTTTTGAAATAGACTCTATCCTCTTTGGACGCCGTGAACACGGCTAAGTCCGGCATGCTAAGTGGGATTGCGCATCCTCATCAGCTCTCTACGTCAGTTGTGTATACTTGCCCCACAAGCCCGGCCCGGTGTCACAACGCAGCGTTCCACGTTTTGCGTACATTACGAACGCATAACGCACAACAGACGCGCTACAATCTGTTATACTAGATTACCAGCAATCATTGCACGTGGAGCTACCATGGTATACCAATCGCGCGACCCTGTAACGCAAAACGGTTTTTTCCCCGCCCGCTGGTGCGGTTTACGCCTGACTGCACGCGGTTACATGGCGGCCTGACCGCCTTTCCCCTCTACCACAGATATACTCACAGTGTTCTGCCGCAAGATTCATTGGAAGCACGTTCGTCAGTTGTTATTGATTGACGTTTGAGGTGATACAATGCCTGAACATATCCTGGTTGCCGTTGCCTGGCCGTATGCCAATGGGCCGCGTCACATCGGCCACGTTGCCGGATTTGGTGTCCCGGCTGATATTTTTGCCCGTTACCACCGTTTGCGGGGGAACCACGTGTTGATGATTTCGGGCACTGATGAGCACGGTACGCCGATTACGCTGGTTGCCGACAAAGAAGGAACCACGCCCCAGGCGATTGCTGATCGCTACAACAAAATCATCGGCGACGATCTCTACAATCTTGGGTTGAGCTACGATATTTTCACGCGCACGACAACCGCAAACCACTATGCGGTAACCCAGGACATCTTCCGCACGCTCTACGAGCGGGGCTATATTATTCGCCAGGAGACACTGGGTGCGTTCTCGGCCACGACTGGCCGTACTCTGCCTGACCGCTACATCGAAGGCACCTGTCCAATCTGCGGCTACGATGAAGCACGTGGCGATCAGTGTGATAACTGTGGCAGCCAGCTCGATCCAACCGACCTCATCAATCCGCGCTCGAAGGTGGATGGACAGCCACCGGTGTTCAAACCTACCGAACACTTCTTTCTCGATCTGCCGGCATTTGCCGAACAGTTGCACGCCTGGATTGATCGGCAAACCCACTGGCGCCCAAACGTGCGTAACTTCTCGCTCAACTTCTTGAAAGAACTGAAGCCACGGGCTATCACGCGCGATCTGGAGTGGGGTGTACCCATTCCCCTGCCGGAATATGCCCATCGTGACGATAAAAAGATTTATGTCTGGTTTGACGCGGTGATCGGCTACCTGTCGGCCAGCATCGAATGGGCACGCAATAGTGGTCAACCTGATGCATGGCGTACCTGGTGGCAAAATCCGGCTGCCCGCCATTTCTACTTCATGGGCAAAGATAACATCGTTTTCCACACGGTTATCTGGCCGGCGATGCTGCTCGGTTATGGTGCAGGTGGTGATTTTGGTACCGATCCGAGTGGAACCTACCAGGGCGTTCCCCTCCAATTGCCGTACAACGTTGTATCGAGTGAATTTCTCACGATGGAGGGGAAGAAGTTCTCAAGCTCGCGTGGGATTGTTATCTACGTCAACGATTTTCTCAGCCGGTACGATGCCGATGCGCTGCGCTACTTTCTGACCATCGCCGGGCCTGAAAACCAGGATACCGATTTCACCTGGGCCGAGTTTGTGCGCCGGAACAATGACGAATTAGTGGCAACGTGGGGCAATCTGGTCAACCGCACGCTGACCAATGTCTACAAGAATTTTGGGAGCGTCCCCCAACCCGGCCCCCTGACCGCAACCGACGAGCAGTTGATACAAGAGGTGAACGGCGGTCTGGAGACCGTGGGCGATCTGCTGGCTACAGCTCGCTTCAAAGCCGCGCTGAGCGAGGCGATGCGGCTGGCCGCGCAGGTGAATATCTACCTGAGCGAACAGGAGCCGTGGAAAGTGATCAAGAGTGATCGCGAGCGTGCTGCAACCATCTGGTACGTCGCGCTGCGCTGTGTTGACACACTCAAGATCATCTTCACACCGTTCCTGCCCTTCTCCAGCCAGCGCCTGCACGAGTATTTGGGGTATGACGGTTACATCGCCGGCCCGCTCTCTTTCCGCGATGTCACCGAAGCCGATGGCCGCGTTCATCGCGTACTGACCGGCAATTATGCCGAATGGGTTGGGCGCTGGCAACCATCAGCGTTACCGGTGGGGCAGGCGCTCCGCCAACCGCAGCCACTCTTCAAGAAACTTGATGAAAAGGTTGTTGATGAAGAACTGGCGCGGATGCAGAGTCGGGCGTCATAGGCGGCGTGGTCGCCATTACAACGCACGTCGCCATTGGAGAGAGCATTAACCCCTGGATCGATAACTATCGTTCGCTACACCATAAAACAGGAGCACTGGTTGACACCAGTGCTCCTATTGCTCTTTCGCTTACGACGAGTGCTATGGACTTACGCAGACGCCGGACTGGCCTGTGCCGGTTTGTTGCGTCCCCACGGCGTACCCAACAGTGGGAGCAGGTAATAGTCAAGGCCGTAGTAACCGGCAACTTTCCAACCCAGCATCAGAATAATGGCAAGGGTGAACATCACCGGGTTGGTACTGGCCGTACCTGCCAGCATAAAGTTGAAGTTCATCAGTGCGCCGAAGAAGGCCGAGAAGCCGACCAGACCACCGACGATCAGCCCGATACCGACCAGAATCTCACCGTAGACGATCAGTTTCGCAAACCAGGTGTGCGATTCGGTATCGATCAGAAACTGAATAAACGAGCGATACCAGTCATAAGCGATTGGCGGGCGACCGGTTTCGGGAATAACGACTGCATTCTTCCAGAAACCCAGAATAGCCGCGCCACTTTCCATCCAGGCAGGATTGTTCAACTTACCCCAACCGGATGTCAACCACGAATAGCCTAAGAAGAGCCGAATGATCAGGAACAACCACGCGAACTTCGTACTGCTGAAGAGCGCTTGCACGAACGGTGGATCGGGAAATTGTACTTCACCGCGCTCGTTAACCGGGGTTTTGGGTAGCATAACTGGCCTCCTTGCCTGTTACTTGTGAAATATTTCCTGTAATTACTATAACAAAAGAGACGGCTTTACAAACGAAACACATGACAATTGTCGGTTAAGAGATAGTTGCGCAGGGTCTGTTCACCACCTGTCCGAGACTAACAGCACCGGATTGCGAACCCACTATGCCGGCTTACCGCAAGGCATTTGCTTTGTTTAAGTGGTTTTCAATACAATAAAAACATTTTATTTTTTAATCATTATTAACAAATTTTTAACTAGTGAACACATGTTTGACTGTACAACCTGCCTCAGGTATAATACAAGAGCCGGTCACACCGTTGTATGCTCTTGAAACTGCATGGAGGTTTTTATGAGGTCGCGCTGGCTGCACCTGTTGTTCATGGCAGTTGTAGCGACGTTATTGACCGCGCTGATGCCGGCTGTGCCAGCTCAGGCGCAGAACCGCATCTGCTTTAATGAAGTTCCCGATTGTATTGAGGGACGATTTGCCGAATACTGGCAGCAGAACGGTGGGTTGCCAGTGTTTGGTTTTCCGATAACACCGGCTTTCCAGCAAGAGGTTGAAGGCAAGGTGCGGCTGGTGCAAATCTTTGAGCGCAATCGCTTTGAGCTGCATCCAGAGAACGCGCGCCCATATGACGTTTTGCTCGGTCGGCTGGGTGACGATCTCTTGCAGCGGAGGGGCACACCCTGGCAAAACGAACCCAAAGCTCCAACCACATCACAGGCCGGTTGTCGCTACTTCGCACAGACACAACACCTGGTCTGCGATGCATTCCTGCGCTACTGGCAATCGCATGGCCTGGACTTCGACGGACGGCGTGGCTTTAGCGAAGCTGAGAGTCTGGCCCTGTTTGGATTGCCGCTCACCGAGCCACGCCTGGAGACCAACTCTTCCGGCGATACGGTCTTGACCCAGTGGTTCGAGCGGGCGCGCTTTGAATTACACACCAATCTTGGGCCTGACGTTGTCCTGCTTGGTTTGTTGGGCCGCGAGGCATTTGCCCCGCAACCCCCACAACCAGCGCCACCACCGGCTCCAGCCGATCCCTGCGCCGATATTCCGGCACCGATCAATGGCGAGATCACCACTGCCTGTATTACGGATAACGTTACCGAGATAGCTGCCGGTGGTTTTGGCTTTACCCCCGGTGAACGGGTAGGCACGTATATCACGCAGGTAGAAACCGGTCAGGTAGTTGGCCTTGAGGTGGTAGGCGATAACACAGCCGATGCCGATGGCTTCTACGGTTTGATAATCCTCGGGCCAAACCTGTTACCGAAGGGACTGTATGCGCTCACCATGGAAGGGGTACAGTCGGGCTTTAAGGTTATCGTCTACTTCAAGCGGGTATAGCCGGTAGTGTTGTAGCCTTCATACTCCCCACGCAGGCGACCGGTGCGTGGGGAGTGTTTGATGTATTGGCAGGATGGTCTCCACTCAGTGTGTAAGACTAGAACTTATTTCATAAAAAGCTGTACTATCGCGCTCTCATAACCACCTCCAGTGCCATCACGCGCCGGATAGGTTGCCTTGCTCGCTCATCATCCGCGTGGTGCGTCGTTTGGAGTGCGGCAGCCATGCTGCCGCGCTGGCCGTACTCACGATCCGGCACGTGTCATGCCATTGACCCGACTGGAGACGAGGATGCTGTGTGTGCGCGTCGCGATCATTGAGTCGGTCGGCATGAATGAGGTACCTTCTCGTAGATGTTTTTTGAAACAGGTTCTACTGCGCACGCAGCGGGAACGCCGACTCTGCACATCTATGCTCAGGTAAAGCAATCCTTTGATACGTTAAAACATATTTCATTTGGAATGCGGCAGTGTGGCTGCCGCAGCAGTCATACTCACAAGCAGGTGCATATCACGTCGTTGATCCTGCTGGTCACAGGGATGCGGTGTGCGCTCGTCACGATCACAAAGAGATAACTTCTAAAACAGAGTGAGGGGAAGGTTAAAAAACCTACCCCTCACTCTTCTTAAGGCTGACCAGCTTTTACTTCACCGCGCCCGCTCAACCGCCTTCAGCAATGCTCGCTTCGTATACACCTTGCACATTGCCCGGCGGTACTCTTCACTGGCGTGAATATCTCCGAGCATGTCCATTCCTTCGCCGGCGTGCGCAGCAGCAGCGGCAATGGCATCAGCACTGCCATCGGTACCAATCAGGGCCTGCTCGACTGCCGGCTGACGCTCGGCTTTGGGGCCGGCCCCGGTAATAGCAACCCGGCAGGCGGTTACCTGGCCATTCTCCATCTTGACGTAGGCGGCTGCACCGACAATCGCGTAGCGGCTGGCCGGGTGGGGGAATTTCGCATAGGCAGCCCCTTCACCGGCGCCAAGGCTATTGAAGGTAATTGAGGTGATAATCTCACCCGGCTCCAGCGCCGTGCTCAGCATATCGGTGAAGAAATCGGCAGCCGCGATTGCGCGAGGGCCGTTCGGGCCTTCGACGTGAATCTGGGCATCGAGCGCCAGCACCACCGCCGGCATATCAGCAGCCGGGTCGGCATGGGCCAGCGATCCGCCAATCGTGCCCCGGTTGCGTACCTGAATATCGCCGATCAGGCTGACCGCTTCGGCCATCACCGGGCATGCTTTCGCCAGCGCTGCATCGTGTTCAATCGCGCTCCAGGTGGTCATGGCACCGATCTCGACGGTACCGTTGACTTTGATGCCACGCAACTCGGCAACCTTGTTGATATCGATCAGGACAGCCGGTGATGCCAGACGTAGCTTCATTGCCGGCAGCAGCGAGTGACCACCGGCCAGAATCTTCGCGTCATCACCATGGCGCTGTAACAGGGTCAGCGCCTCAGCCAGACTGGTTGGCGCATAGTAATCAAATGGGGCTGGAATCATAGCTACTCCTTATGGTGAGCAGGCGCAGGGGAATCCTGCACCTGCCGGCATACACCTACTTCCCGTGGATTGCCTTCCAGATGCGTTCCGGCGTTGCCGGCATCTGGAGATGCTTCACCCCAAACGGTGCCAGTGCGTCAATGATGGCGTTCATCACACACTGCGCCGACGCAATCGTTCCGGCCTCACCCGCACCCTTGACGCCCAGTGGATTGACCGGCGACGGAGTTACGGTGTGGTCGGTTTCGATATGAGGTACCATCGCCGCGGTCGGTACTGCGTAGTCCATCAACGTACCGGTCAGCAACTGGCCATCCTCGTTGTAGACTGCACCCTCATAGAGCGCCTGGGCCAGCCCCTGAGCAATACCGCCGTGGATCTGCCCTTCGACAATCAGCGGATTGATCTGATTGCCACAGTCATCGACCGCGATATAACGCAGCAGTTTGACATGGCCGGTCTCCGGATCGACCTCGACAATACTCACGTGGGTACCGAACGGGAAGGTGCAGTTCGGCGGATCGTAGTAGCTGGTCTCATCGAGGAACGGCTCCATGCCAGGTGGCAAGTTGTAAGCAACCGCCGCTGCCGCAGCGAGTTCGCCAATCGTCTTGGCCTTGTCGGGTGAACCCTTGACGTAAGCCCGGCCATTTTCAAAGACGATGTCCGCTTCATTCGCTTCCAACAGGTGAGCAGCCAGTTTGCGCGCCTTCTCCTTAATCTTATCGACGCTGCGCTTAATCGCCACCCCACCGACTGCCAGCGAGCGTGAGCCGTAGGTGCCGTACCCGAATGGCGTTCCTTGCGTATCGCCCCACTGCACTTCAACATCTTCGTAGGGTACACCTAACTCATCGGCGACGATCTGGGCGAATGTGGTCTCAAGACCCTGGCCGTGGGGGAGAGAACCGGTCGTAACCACGACCTTGCCGGTCAGATGGACACGGACATTCGCACTCTCCCAGAGGCCGGCGCCCCAACCCTGACCACCCATCCAGGCGCTGGGGGCGATGCCACAGATTTCAACATACGATGAGATGCCGATACCGAGATACCGGCCCTGCTTGCGCAACTCTTCCTGCTGCTTGCGGAACTCGGCATAACCGGCAATTTCGAGCGCCTTGTTCAAGGCCGGTTCGTAATTGCCGCTATCGTAGGGGAGCAGACCGAGACCGTTATCGTAGGGGAAGTCTTCAGGCTGGATATAGTTTTTGCGGCGCACTTCAGCCGGATCCATCCCGATCTCGGCAGCGAAGCGGTCAACCATTCGCTCGATCAGATAGCTGGCTTCAGGGCGACCGGCACCACGGTAAGCGTCCACCATTGCCGTATTGGTATACGCACCGGTCACGTGGACATACGCGGCAGGAATCTTGTAGACACCGGTAATAATGCGCCCGTAGAGCGTGGTTGGAATACCGGCAGCAACGGTCGAGAAGTACGCCCCGATATTCGCCCAGGTCTTCACGCGCAGACCGGTAATCTTACCGTCGCGCGTACCGGCCAGCTCCGCTTCCGTAATGTGATCGCGACCATGGGTTGAGTACTTATAGTTCTCAGAGCGATCTTCAACGAACTTCACCGGACGGCCCAGCTTACGGGCAGCCCACATGGTGAATGCCATATCATTGTAGCAGAAGATCTTCTGACCGAAGCCACCACCCACGTTCGGCGCAATACAGCGCAGTTTGGTTTCCGGCACCCCGAAGACAAACGCCGTTAAGAGCAGGCGATGCACGTGGGGAGCCTGCGACGTCATCCAAACCGTCCACTCACCAGTCGTTGCATCGTAGCGCGCAATCGACCCCCGTGTCTCCATCGGAGTAGGGATCAGGCGCTGATTAATAATCTCTTCCTTGACAACCACCTCAGCGCTGGCAATCGCCGCATCGGCAGCCGCCTTGTTGCCACACTCCCATTCAAACACAATATTGTTGGGAGCTGCCTCGTGGATCTGGGGGGCACCGGGTTCAACCGCCTTACGCGCATCGACAACTGCCGGCAGCGGCTCGTACTCAACCTCAACTGCATCAGCAGCGTCACGTGCAATATACCGATCTTCGGCAACCACCATCGCCACCGGATCACCGACAAGTGCCACCTTATCGACCGCCAGTGCACGTGGCGGGACCGGATAATTCTTCACCCCAGCCGCCTGCCATGCTGCCGGCATTGGATTTATGTCAAGCATATCCTTGCCGGTGAACACCGCAACAACACCCGGCATTGCCAGAGCGCGACTGGCATCAATCGAGACAATCTTCGCGTGGGCGTGTGGGCTACGCACCAGCGCGATATGGAGCATTCCCGGCAGCTTGATGTCGTCGAGGTAATTGCCGTGGCCGGTAATCAGCTTCGGATCCTCACGGCGCTTGAGCGCCCGTCCAACCAATCGCTCCTTCATTTCGGTAGCGGTCATCCTTGACTCCTCACTAGGTTCTGTGTGAACTTCTGTCGGACGGATTAATCAGCGGCCTGCATTGCTGCCATCTTCTCGGCAGCGTAGCGCACGGCACGGACAATATTCTCGTACCCGGTGCAGCGACAGAGATTACCTTCAAGACCGTGGCGAATCTCTTCTTCGGAGGGATTGGGGTTACGTTTGAGCAGATCGGCAGCAGCCATGATCATGCCAGGGGTGCAGAAACCACATTGCAAGCCGTGCTTCTCCCAGAAACCTTCTTGCAACGGGTGCAACTGAACATCCTGAGCCAGACCTTCGATGGTGGTAATCTCGGCACCATCACACTGAACGGCCAACGTTGTACACGACTTCACACTGACCCCGTTAATGTGAACCACACACGCACCACACTGGCTGGTGTCGCACCCAATGTGGGTACCCGTCAGATTCAGATGCTCGCGCAGGTAATGAACCAGCAGCAGGCGGGGTTCGACCTCGCTGGTATGGCGAACACCATTGACCGTGACCGTAATCGTTGTCACTCTCCAACCTCCTCGTTGTCTGCGAAACGAACAACCAGACTAATGTTATGACGGGCGAAAACGGCGGGACAGCGTCGTGAGTGGTGCCGCCCGATCAGGTAAGCTATTGTGATGGTGTCACCTGGTCAGCGTCGTTGACCGAGTAGATAGCCGAGTAAGAAGGCGACGATCACCCAGGGCACCCATGGGCGCTCTTTCAGAAAATCCTCTACTACTCCTAGAGCGACATCAATTTCGCTAAGCCCTTCTCCTGCCGGCACGTGAATCGTGCGGCGGAACGATGGTGTTTCCGGTTGGGCTGAGGCCGGTGCTTCCCTTACCTCGGCGGCAGGTGCTGATGTCGATGCAGCAGGCGCTGAAGCCGGTGCAGATGTAGTGGTTGACGTTTCCGTCGCCGATTCGACAGGTGCTGCCACCGGAGGTGTCTCAGGTGCAGCAGGTGCTGCCGCCGGCTCGGCAACAGCTTCACTGCCCGATCCACCGGCGCGGCGAGCTTCGATCTGCGCTGCCAGCGCCTTCAGACTCTGCGAGATAAGCGTCTTGGCAGCACCATCGAGCAACCGCTGACCAACACTCGCAATTGTGCCACCTATCTGTGCTTCGCCACCGTAGTCAAGGATCGTGTGGCCGTTTTCTTCGCGAAGCTGAATACTACCAGAACCCTTCAGAAAGCCATTGCTTCCTTTTCCATCAACATGAATTTCGTATGACTCAGGTGGGTGCAGATTGTCGATCTTGACCCGTCCACTGTACACACCACGAACGGCTTGCAGACCGATCTTCAACGTACTTTCATATTCATTCTCGCCGACCTGTTCGAGACGTTGACAACCGGGGATGGTGCGAGCCAATACCTCTGGATCATTCAGTGCGGCCCACACCTCCTCACGACTGGCGGCAAATGTGTAATTACCGGCGATCTTCACACTCACTCCTTGTTGACCGGTTCAGATGCACCAAGCCGGACAACCTCTATCGAAGAGCGATCCCTGCTGATCACCTCACAACAGACACAGTGACGGCGATCAGGGTTGCAGCAATAATTCGGTATACGTGCAACGGTGACTATATGTAGCTTCAGATATGGGTTCCATATCTATCCTACCTAATAGTAAATGCTTTGTCAAGGCAAAAGAATGGCGATCCTGATGCCTGCTTACGAAGTGATACGGTTTGCAAGACCGTGAAACACGCGTCGTACAAAAACTATCTGGTCGCGCATCGGGAATAGTCTTCCCAAAATACTTGACAAAGATACGTCGCATAGTTTATATTGGATACCGTTGTATGGTGCAGGCGACACCATCAATGTACCTCAACAACACACACGCACTCATCCAGAGCGGTGGAGGGACCGGCCCGTTGAAACCGCAGCAACCCTCGTATGCGTCGCCGCATACGAACGGTGCTAAGTCCGGCAGAGGTGTTCTGGAAGATGAGCGACGTGGAAGAACGGCTTAGCGCAACGATTTCACGCCCTCATCGCACGTTGAGGGCGTTTTTGTTGCCTGCAATCTGGCTTATCTGTTTTGAGGAGGTTGTTATGTCTGATGCTCCGCGCTTCACCGGTTTTGAAACTCTCGCCCTGCATGCCGGCCAAACCCCCGATCCGACCACTGGGTCGCGAGCTGTTCCTATCTACGCCACCACATCCTATCAATTCAAAGACACAGACCATGCAGCACGCCTGTTCAATTTGCAAGAGTTTGGTAACATCTACACTCGCATTATGAATCCGACCACCGATGTCTTTGAACAGCGGATGGCGGCACTGGAGGGCGGAGTAGGTGCGCTGGCGCTGGCATCGGGGCAGGCCGCTGAAACGCTGGCTATTCTCAACCTGGCCGGGAGCGGCGATAATATCGTTGCATCATCTGATCTGTATGGCGGCACATACAACCTCTTCCGTCATACCTTACCAAAGTTAGGCATTACAACTCGCTTTGTTGATGCCCGTGATTACGATGGCTTTGCCGCTGCGATTGATGGACGTACCAAAGCCTTCTTCCTCGAATTGGTTGGTAATCCACGGCTTGATGTCCTCGATCTGGAGCGCATTGCCGCCATTGCGCATGCGCAGGGTGTGCCGGTCATTGTCGATGCGACCACGGTTACACCTTACCTGTGGCAACCGATCCAGCACGGTGCCGATATTGTGATCCACTCGGCAACCAAGTACATTGGTGGTCATGGCACGGCTATCGGGGGCATCATTATTGACAGTGGTAAGTTTGATTGGGCAGCCAGTGGCCGTTTTCCCGAGTTTACCAATCCCGATCCGAGCTATCACGGCCTGATCTATACCCAGGCTTTCGGCAACCTGGCGTACATTATCAAGGCACGAGTGCAGGGGCTGCGCGACATTGGCGCTGCGCTTAGCCCATTCAACAGCTTCCTGTTCCTGCAAGGGCTGGAGACGTTGCCACTCCGGATGGAACGACACAGCAAGAATGCGCTGGCAGTGGCCCGTTATCTGAGTGAGCATCCCAAAGTGGCGTGGGTCAACTACCCCGGTCTCCCCAGCCATCCGAGCTACGCCCTGGCTCAGAAATACCTGCCGCGTGGGCAGAGCGGGATTGTTGGCTTCGGCCTGAAGGGGGGTCGTGCCGCCGGACGTACCTTCATTGAGCGGTTGCGGCTATTCTCGCACCTCGCCAATATTGGCGATGCCAAGAGCCTTGCGATCCATCCGGCAACTACCACTCACAGCCAGTTGACGCCAGAAGAACAATTGCTGACCGGCGTGACCGACGATTATGTCCGACTCTCTATCGGTCTGGAGACAATTGACGATATTCTGGCCGATCTTGATCATGCCCTGGCAGGAACCCCATCATAGTGTTGGATCAGAGAGCAGTGACAACGGCGTCGCTGCTCTCTGATACCGGCAAGGAGCAACGACAGCATGGAAGCGATTGTACAGGCGCCAACCCCAGAGGGGGTTGGCATTGTGCGTACTCAACGGATGCATTGGACAACTCCTCTGACCCTCACGAGTGGAGCGACATTAGGTCCGATCACCCTGGCCTATGAAACCTACGGTGAGCTGGCTCCGGATCGCTCGAATGCCATCTTGATTCTGCACGCTCTGTCTGGTGATGCCCACGCTGCCGGGTTTCACAGTCCAACCGACCGCAAACCCGGCTGGTGGGACGCAATGATCGGGCCGGGGCGTCCGTTTGACACCAATCGTTACTTCGTGATCTGCTCAAATGTAATCGGCGGCTGCCGTGGCTCAACCGGCCCGTCAAGCCCACACCCGTCTGACGGACGACCCTATGGTTCACGCTTTCCACTCATCACCATTGAAGATATGGTGCACGCGCAACAGCGCCTGATCGATGCGCTGGGCATTGACACCCTGCTCGCCGTTGCCGGTGGCTCGATGGGTGGCTTTCAGGCGCTGGCCTGGACGGTAGAGTATCCGCAGCGGGTGCGTGGGGCAATCCTGCTGGCCACCAGTGCCCGCTCCAGCCCCCAGACTGTAGCCTGGAACTATATTGGCCGGCGAGCAATCATGGCCGATCCGCGCTGGCGAGGCGGTGATTACTACGATAGCGACGCACCACGTGATGGGCTGGCAGTAGCTCGCATGCTCGGTCACATCACCTATCTGTGCGAAGAAAAACTGGAACAGCGGTTTGGCCGTCGGGTTGATGGTGATGCGCTCGATTTAGGGCCACGGTTCGCTATCGAACACTACCTTGAACATCAGGCAGCACGCTTCAACGACCGCTTTGATGCCAACTCGTACCTGGTGATCACGCGGGCAATGGACAACTGGGATCTGACAGCACGGTATGGATCGCTGACAGCCGCCTTTGATCTGACCCGTGCCCGTTTTCTGGCCCTGGCGTACAGCAGCGACTGGCTCTACCCACCGGCAGAAACGTATCAGATGGCAGCAGCCGCGCAAGCAGCCGGTCGTTCATTCACCACCCATCTGATTACTACCGATGCCGGACACGATGCCTTCCTGACCGATGTTGCAGCGCAGAGCGAGTTGATCCGCGATTTTCTGAACAGACTGATGACAGGATAGTATGGCGTATGGGTTGTTTTTTTAATAGTTTTTTATGACTCATCCGGTTGCGCATAGACTGATTTACTACATATAATGTATAGGCGTCATCGGCACCGGATAGAGGGCACTCTTGAAGCTTTCCAGAACGCTGCTGACACAGTGGTTGCGGCTGCCTGTGGCTAAACGGCTCCTCATTGCAGGAATGCCGTTCATTATGTTATTTCTCGTGTATGGTGTGGTATGGGAGTATCGAGGGTGGGGTGTAGTATTAACAATCCTTGCCGTCATTCTGATCATCGTGTTGTGGCAATACTACCAGCATCGGATCGCAATCCAGCAACAGCGCATCCGCGAACTTGAGCAAGAACTAGCGGATGCCCGGGCTGTAGCTGCCATTGCGACCCGTACCAAAAGTGCGTTTCTGACAAACATCAGCCACGAGTTACGGACACCGTTAAACACGATCATTGGTTATAGTGAATTGTTATATGAAGATGTGCTTGAGGAGCGCCTCTCAGTTGATGAAGTACGCGAGCGGCTGGAGCGTATTCAAGCTGCGGCCAGGCAGTTGTTGAGCCTGATCAACGACATCATCGAACTGGCGCGGCTGGAGGCCGGTGATGTTCCGTTGAATTATGAACCATGGCCAATCGGGTTGCTGATTAAAGAGGTTTGCGCCACGATTGAGCCACTGGTAGAACAGCAGCAAAATCGCCTCGTGGTTGACGTGCAACCAGATCCTGAGATGGTTGTTCATATCGACCGTAAAAAGGTTCGTCGGGTTTTGTTCCACCTTTTGGATAATGCCGTAAAATTCACCCGGCAGGGAGAGATCAAATTCATTGTTGCAATTCGGCGCAGTGATGATGGAACTGAATTATTGATCTGTAGCATCAGTGATACCGGTGTCGGCATGACTGCACAACAACTCGATCTGCTGTTTGCACCGTTTACCCGCTTCGAGGAACCGCTCACGCAGCGATCCAGTGGTGTCGGTATCGGTCTGGCCATCGCCCATCGGTTATGTCTACTAATGAATGGAACGATTGCTGTTACCAGTCAGCCTGGTAAAGGTACGACATTTCTGGTGACAATTCCTCTGTCTTCTGCACTTACTCCTCATCGAAGCAACGAATATGACTACCAAACTGAACTCAATGCGTCTTCTTGAACGTCATCACATCGCGTACACCGTTCATGAGTACGAATATAACGATGCACTCGATGCGCAAACAATTGCCCGGATGATCGGGATGCCGGCAGATCAGGTTTTTAAGACGCTTGTTGTTGGTGGTACCGGCATGCGACCGATTCTGGCAATGGTTCCGGCTGACGCCCAACTGTCACTGAAGCGCCTGGCAGCGCTGATTGGTGTCAAATCGCTTGATCTACTCCCTCGCGCCGATGTCGAGCGTCTGACCGGCTTACAAATCGGGGGGATCGGTGCGTTGGCGTTAACCGCAAAAGGGTGGACATCGTACCTCGATGAGTCTGCACTGCAATATCCGATCGTGTATGTCAATGCCGGAAAGCGGGGCATACTTCTTGGATTAGCACCGACCGATCTGGTGCGCGTGGTAGGGGCAAAGGTTGGTGCGATTGCGGAGCGAGGATAGGGATGGAACCTGGTAGGGGTATGAGGGCGGTGTTGCCCCTACCGGAACTTCGATCTGGTTTATGCCCGACAGAAGAGAATGCGTTTCGCATCGATGATTGGTGCCTGCGAGGTAATCGCCGACAATCCTGCTCAATTCCATCAAGCCGCTCCGGGGCTTCAGTCGAGAATACTCTGCTGACAGGTCGGCCCTGGAGAGGTTTGTTATGCGTCAGCTCGTCCGACCGGGTTGCGGGTTGAAAATCCACCTCAGTGCCACCTCCAGACTATCTAACGGCGTATCGTTATTCTCTCCTGTACTTGCAGGCAGCCATTCAGAGGCCTGGTATTAATCCGTCTAACGATAGCCTCCCTGATCAGCCAGCAACTGACGATCCCCACCCGATTTTGCCCTCTCATCCTCATATTCCGCGCAACGTTTGCGCTCCTGAACCGGTTTATATAGAGAACGCCGTGTTTGCTCAGGAGTGCATTATGACCCAGCACGCTCTCCTGTGTGCTCGCCACTGCTGCCCGTGCGCACAGACCATCAGCAGACCGTATCTCTCGCACACCCATCACCTGGCCATCCGTCGATCCGGTGTGGTACAATATTGTTCCAACGCCGCTCCCACACCGATACCCACGTCATCAGGGAGGCATCACGATGACCCACCTCAAGCCCAACCTGACCCGTGCACGTACACCGCGTCCATCGGCAAGCGACGACCCGTTTCGCTACGGCTGGCGGTTTGTGCCCCGCCCCACCCCCGACGACCCCCACCACCTCGAACAGGTGCCACTCACCCTCGAGGATGTCCTCCATCCAGAGGTGGGAGACGTCATCGTGCATAGCGACCGTCACGAAACCGACCGGATGTATCTCACCAGTGTGTTGCGGGAGCGCCTGGAGTCGGCGGGGATAGCCATCGTGCTCACCGATGTGCGTATCGCCTGGGACGTGCCCGGCCTCCGCCCGCACAGCCCGGACGTGATGGTTATTCCCGGTCTCTCCGAACGGCGGAACTGGAGCACTTTCGATGTGCAGGAGGAAGGCCGGCGTCCGGCGCTTATTATCGAGATTACCTCGCCGGAGACCCGCCAGAATGATCTGGCGGCCAAGGTTGAGCACTATGCCTGGGCAGGGGTGGCACAGTACGTGATCGTCGACACCACCCGCTCCGAGCCACGACGGCTGCGCTTACTGGACTATCGATTGGTCGGGGATCGCCACGTGCGCCAGCGGCTTGACGCAAATGGGTGGGTGTATCTGGCGATAGCCCGGCTCTGGGTAGGGATTGTGGACGACCACGTGGTATGCTACGACGAGCAGGGGACGGCGATCGGTGACTACACGGCGGTGGTGCGGCGTGCCCGCCAGGAAGCGGCAGCCCGGGCGCTGGCGGAGGAGCGGGCACGCCTGGCTGAAGCACAGGCCCGCCGCGAGGCCGAGGCCCGTGCCGCCGCCGAAGCACAGGCCCGCCGTGAAGCCGAAGCGCGTGCCGCAGAAGCGGCAGCTCGCGCTGCCGCTGAAGAACAGGCCCGCCGTGAAGCCGAAGCACGAGCGGCAGAAGCGGCTGCTCGTGCCGAGGTCGAGGCTCGTCTGCGCCAGCTTGAAGCGGAACTGCGTCGGCTACGTGGTGAGGTGTAGATATATATATCAGAGAAGCCGGGCGATAGTATAGAGATCGACACCCATCCAGTAGGGCGTGCAGTGAGTACAATAGACTTCTGCACGCCAAATCAACCTGATACGCCGGAATAGTCTTTGCTGGCCCGACATCCGAGTTGCACGGATAGCCGGCCTGTGCTAGAATACGGGCGATGGCGACGTAGCAAAGTGGTAATGCAGCGGTCTGCAAAACCGCCATTCGCGGGTTCGATTCCCGCCGTCGCCTCCAGATAAAGCCCGTAACGAGAGGTTAGTTGCCTCTCGTTCTTTGTTTCACGATAGAACATGCGAATACTCTGTGCCCTGACCTACTATCGTCCCTACACCAGTGGTCTTACCATCTATGTTGAACGACTGGCTCGTGGTCTGGTCCGTCGCGGTCATCAGGTGACGGTACTTACCTCACAGTACGATCCGAGTCTGCCAAAGATTGAATGGCTCGATGGTGTGCGTGTGGTGCGTGCCCCAGTCCTGGCCCGGATTAGCAAGGGTGTGCTGATGCCAACATTTGGCTGGCTGGCAACCCGACTCGCCCTGGAACATGACGCGATGAGCCTGCATCTGCCGCAGTTTGATGCACCGGGACTGGCGCTACGTGGACGTCTCTTAAAACAACCGGTTGTCCTGACATACCACAGTGATCTGAAATTACCCCCCGGCATGTTGAACCGGGTAGCCAATCGTGTGGTTGACGTTGCCAATCAGGCAGCGGCTGCACTGGCAACCCGCATCGTAGCGTACACGCAGGACTTCGCCGATCATTCACCGTATCTTCGGCGCTGGCACACAAAAGTGACTATCATCCCGCCGCCGGTTGAGGTAGCCGAGATTCCGGAGTCAGAGATTGCCGCATTTCGCCGACGCTGGAATCTTCAGGGGCCGGTGATCGGCATGGCTGCCCGCCTGGCGGCTGAAAAAGGGGTTGAAGTGCTGTTGGCAGCACTCCCGCGCATCCTGGCCGTGTATCCGACGGCACGTGTGCTCTTTGCCGGGCCGCACGAACATGTGCTGGGCGAAGAGGCATACGCTCGACGGCTGGCACCGCTATTTGCCCAATTTCGCGATCACTGGACATTTCTCGGCACCCTCGATCCACGGGAGATGGCAGCATTTTTTCCAAATCTCGATGTACTGGTTGTGCCATCGCTCAACTCAACCGAAACCTTTGGTCTGGTACAGGTCGAAGCAATGCTCTGCGGTACACCAACGGTTGCCAGTAACCTACCCGGTGTACGCCAGCCACCACTGATGACCGGTATGGGGAAGGTCGTCCCAATTGGTGATGCAACTGCTTTGGCCGAAGCTATTCTTGAGATTATTGGCAATCGCACCGCTTATGTACGGCCACGCGAAGAAGTCGCTGCACTCTTCAGTACAGAGCGTACCGTCATCGAATACGAGAACCTCTTTCGTCAGCTAGGAGTCGCCGACCAGGTATGAACGCGGTACAATACCTTCGATAGACTCTTGATGAAGGTTGCTGATATGCCTGACTACTTACGACCACATCTGCTCACATTACCTATACACCGGGCGATGATCCGTTCTATAGAAGCACGACTGTTTGCTGAACTGGCACCTGATTTGCCGGAACCCATCCTTGATATTGGCTCCGGTGACGGAACATTTGTTCAGATTTCTCTGCCCAACAAGCGGATCATTGGTATTGATCCACGCAAAGCCGACACGCACGAAGCGGCACGGCGAGGTGTTTATGCAGCATTGTGTGTGGCCGATGGTGCTGCCCTACCGTTCGCTGATCAATCGTTTGCTGCGGCAATCTCAAATTGTGTGCTTGAACACGTACAGCCGCTTGATCAAACCCTACGGGAAGTGGCACGAGTTGTTCGTCCTGGAGCCCCGTTTGTTGCCTCAGTCGTGGGTGATCGTTTCCCACGGGAATTACTCGGCACGTGGCTGCTTGATCGGTTGGGATTTGATGGTAGTAGCATCTATGGACGCTGGTTCAACCGTATTTCATATCATTACAACACGCTCAGCAGAGCTGAATGGACAGAACGCTTTACCCGTGCAGGCTTCACCGTAGAGGTCTGCCGACCATATATGAGTGATGCAGCCCTAAAGTTGTTTGATCTCAGTCACTACTACGGTGCGCCGAGCCTGATCACACGTGCGCTAACGGGACGCTGGTTAATAGCACCACCCTTTACGCCTAATCTCCTGTGGGAACCGATCCTGCGTCGGATTTATGAGGCACCTGCGCCAGCCGATGCACCATGCTACTTTTTTGTTCTGCGGAGGCGTCATGACTGAATCGACGATGACGGCTGCTGAATTGACTGCTGCCGGAAGAGCGGCATTAATCGCCGGCGACACCGTAACTGCACGGTTGCGGTTTCGCGAAGCGCTCGAAATTGATCCCAACTACGTGGAAGCGCTTCTGGGGATGGCCGCCGCCGTGCGGCCATATCGCGACAAGCGTGAGTACCTTCTGCGCGCACTGGCAATTGATCCCAACCTGGCCGAAGCACGAGCAACTCTGGAACAGGTAGAGGCAAGACTGGCAGCGGGTGAATTACTCGCACCCACCGGCGTACAGGTGCGTGAGCAGAGTGAGACCGCGGTCGTTACAGAACCTTCTGAATCACCAGCACCGCCTGAAACGGAGACGCTATTCTGCTATCGCCATCCGCAACGCGAAACCGGGTTGCGCTGTATTAGTTGTAGTCGTCCGATTTGTCCAGAGTGTGCCCGCGCTACGCCGGTCGGCCAGATCTGCCCGGACTGTGCCCGAGAGCGGATGCCGGTGAACTATCAGGTAGCTCCCATACAGTTACTGATCGCCGGAATTGTTGCGCTTTTGTACGGGGTGATCGTCACCTTTGTTGCCGGGGTCGTGATTGGCTGGGCTGGATTTTTTGGCTTCATTGTCGCCTTCCTGCTCGGCCCGATGACCGGCAATGCGCTTGCTCGCCTGATCGACTGGGCGACCGGACGTAAGCGAGGCCGCCTGCTCATGGTTGTGGTAAGCGTCGCTTACTCGTGCGGTTCACTGCCGTACATTGGACTGATCATCTTATTGGGAGGTTTTCCACTCGTCTTGCTCTTCTACTCGATCATTGTGGTAACCACAGCGCTGGCGTGGCTGCGTTGATAACAATTTCCTCATCATCAACCAAACGCAGGGGATAGTGGTACAATAAAGCTACATATTATCGTTTAAGAGTAGGAACATTGGCCCTGCGCGGGTGAGAGCCGATTCACAGTATTGCGCGGCACAAGGCAGCGCTTCACCCGGCACTGGCACAGGTGCATCAGCAAAAGCCGGTAGCTGTCAGGGGAGGCGTTATGACAGAAGAGCGCACCATGAAACTGGCCATCCGCGGTGATAAAAATCCTCTCGATCTGGTAGAGAAACGTCTACGCGAACAGATTTTTGGCCAGGAACGCGCCATCGAGAGCGTAATTCGCGTCTTAAACCGTTCACGGTTCGGGTTTTCAGCAGGCAATAGCCGTCGTCCGCGGGCGACACTCCTCTTCCTTGGCCCGACGGGCGTTGGCAAAACAGCTACTGCCCGGGCGCTGGCCGAACTGCTCCGCCCGGATGGCAGTGCATTTCTCAAGATTGACTGCTCGCTCTTTAGCCAGGGCCACGAGGTGAGTGCACTGGTTGGTGCGCCGCCGAGTTATGTAGGGCGCGACCAGAAACCGTTGCTCAATCCCGACATTATCGAACAAGAGAACAGTGTTGTCCTATTCGATGAGATCGAGAAGGGACAACCTGAACTGTGGAACCTCCTGTTGCAAGTGATGGAAGATGGCGAGATTCTTCTGCTCAATGGTGGCCGACGGGTGAGTTTTCAGCAGAGTATTGTTATTTTCACCACCAATGTCGGTGCTAAAGAGATGGTTGATTTTCTTGATCGGCGCACAATTGGATTCCGTACCCCCCATAAAGATGTTGAAGCGACCGGCCGTGAAATCTATCAAATCGGGTTTGAAGCCTTGCAAAAGGTCTTTCAGCCGGAATGGATCAACCGGCTCGATGAGATTATTGCATTCCGCCCGCTTTCTGCCGAAACACTCAGCCATGTATTCGACCGGATGATTGCCGAATGCAATCAACAATATCTCCGCTATGCCATTCAATTGCGCGTCACACCCGAAGCAAAGGAGTATCTCCTCAATAAAGGGTTTGATTCGCGTTTTGGCGCTCGGCCACTGCGACAACGCATCTTGAAAGACATAGAGTCGCCCCTGTCCGATCTTCTTGCCTCGGGCGGTATCCCTGCCGGTAGCCTGGTCGAATTGCGCTACACCGGCATTGATCAGCACGGGCAGGCGCTGGAGTTCTACTATACCGAAGCACCAGAATTGATTGAGCGTGCGGAAGAACTGCGTCAGCGCGACCTGCAACGGATCGCTGTTGGGCAGAGTGACGGCCCCCAACCACCAAGTATCAGCCTGACCCACGAACGCAGTAATGCAGCCGAAGGGGGTATTTTCACCACACGCGGCCCACGAGTCACACCACGCCGCGATCCTCACTTTGGCGACAAATGAGTCCAGTATCGCAGCACATTGAAGAGGGCAGGCTGACAACCTGCCCTCTTCAGTACAACCGTGCTTGAGCGACACCGTATGGTTCAGATCACCGATACACCCCGTCGCGCCGACCGATAAACGTCCACTTTCACGGCGCATTCGGATTAGGACGACGGGCGACTGACAGATCGGGTTCAGCACCATCGGCCAGAGGTCGTTTGAGAATGACGTAACTGCGTCCCGGCATCACTGCCTGTACCCCACACACCTCCCAGCCATCAGCGCCCAAACCGTTGAGGAAACGCCGGGCAAACCCGGTATTACGCTCGCCTGCTTCCGGGTAACTCTCCTGACCTTCAACGGAAACACGCTGCCACGCCTCGACAAACACCACCTTGTACTCCCAGCGCATACTATCTGCTCCTGTGTTAGGCAACGGGTGACCGTGGCGCCGGTCGCCCGTTGCGTCCGACGTGCCCCGGTCTGTCGGGCACACATGCAGTGTAGTACTGATTTCACGTAATGTCAATTACACAATTACACATCTGAAATAAAAAAGGTTTTTGGTTTTTTTATTGACAATAGACTGAAATGCTGGTAGACTGTACAGTAGTAGTTCGGAGTAGTGCGACTATGGATACCACACGTTACCCGTCCGACAGTCCAGCCGGCATCATCTTACGCTACTTACAGCGTCATGCCAGGGCCACAGTAAAAGAACTTGCTGATTTGATCGGTGTCAGTACGACAGCCGTTCGCGATCATCTTGTGCATTTACAGGCCGAAGGCATGGTCGAGGTTACCAGTGAGCGAAGTGGGCCGGGTCGTCCGCGATTGGTGTATAGCTTGTCTGAAAAGGCTCAAAAATCCTTCCCCAAGCAGTATGATCGGCTCATCAGCACCTTGCTGCGCGAGCTGATCGAGCTGGAAGGGGAGGGCAAGGTCGAGCAGTTGCTTGATCGGGTCAGCCAGCGCCTGGCGAGTGAGTATGCCGACCGTATGGCAGGCTCAGATGTAGCTGCACGCCTGAATGAGCTGCGGGCATTACTTGAACAGCGTGGCGTGCCGGCGGAAATTGATCCGGAAGGCGATGTGTTACGCCTGTTCGCCTGCCCGTACTACGATGTGGCAGCCGATTATCCCGAGGTCTGTTCAATGGAGCGGCGGATGATCGAGTATGTCCTGGGCGAGAAGCTGGTGCTCGAAGATACGATTCGAGCCGGAGCGCATAATTGCCGCTTCGTCCTGCGTCCACAAGATATTCCGCTGACCATGACACCTCCGGCTGCTGATCCGACGACTGAGGTATAAGCCTGTTGTAGTAAATCTGTATCGAGGAGTCCATGAGCAACGATCTGATCATCAAAGATCTCTACGCCCGGATTGGCGACAAAGAGATTCTGCGCGGTGTCAATCTGACCGTGCGCCAGGGCACAGTTCACGCCATTATGGGGCCGAATGGCAGTGGCAAGAGCACTCTGTCATACATCATCGCCGGTCATCCATCCTATGAGGTGACCGGGGGCGAAATCTGGTACAAAGGCCACAATCTGCTCGAACTCGAGCCGGATGAGCGCAGCCGCCTGGGTGTCTTCCTCGCATTCCAGTATCCGGTAGCGGTGCCGGGTGTGACGGTGGCGAATTTCCTGCGTTCGGCCATTAACGCGCACCGTGCCGAGGAGGGCAAAGACCCCAAAGAGACGGCAATTCCCGCCGCCGAGTTCCGCAAACTGTTGCGTGAGGGCTTGAATCTGCTCGATATGGACGAGAGCTTCGCCCGTCGTTATCTCAATGATGGCTTTAGCGGTGGCGAAAAGAAGCGGCTTGAGATTTTGCAGATGATGTTGTTAAAGCCAACAATGGCTGTACTTGATGAGACTGACTCAGGTCTTGATATTGATGCGTTGCGGATCGTTGCCAATGGTGTCAATCGGCTGGCAGGGCCGCACATGGGGGTCCTGGTGATTACCCACTATCAGCGCCTGCTGAATTACATCAAGCCCGACGTGGTCTCGGTGATGATGGATGGCCGGATTGTCCGCGAGGGTGGTCCTGAGCTGGCGCTGGAGCTGGAAGAGAAGGGTTACGATTGGCTCCGCGAAGAGCTGACCGGTGCAGCATAGGGGGAATGTAGATGACGACGACACTCCCAACCCTAAACGAGATCAGTGCTGAGTTTGTTGTGGCCCGCTCGCAAGCGGCCGGCGAGCCAGCCTGGTTGACCGAGCGCCGGCGTGAGGCATGGGCTGCATTCGCGCAGATGAATCCGCCAGAGTGGCGACGTACCGATCTGAGCAAGCTCGATCCGACGACGATTGCCCCTGCCGATGGCGCGCATGCAACTGCGATCCAGTGGGACCCGGCCCTGAGTAGCCAGGGTGTCATCTTCACCACGCTGGCTGCCGCCTTGCACAGCCATGAGGCACTGATTCAGCGTTACATGGATACGGCGGTTGAGCCGTTGAAGCATAAGTTTAGCGCCCTGCGCGCTGCACTCTGGCAAGACGGTGCTTTACTGTACGTGCCCAAAGGTGTGGCAATCGAGGTTCCACTGCGCCTGATCTACACCCTCGGCGCTGACGGGGTGGCAATCTTCCCGCGCACGCTGGTGATTGTCGAACCGCAGGCAAGTGTTACTCTCATCGAGGAGTTTACCTCGCCTGATCTGCGTGCCGGTTCGTTTGCCGGCCCCATTACCGAAATCTTTGTCGGTGATGGCGCCAGTGTGCGCTTTGTCAGCATTCAGCATTGGGGCGCCGGTGTGTACCATCTGGGTGGGCAACGGGCAATCTTGCAGCGCGATGCCAGCCTGGAGTGGACATCTATCCAGCTCGGTGGTCAGTTGCAGCATATAGAAGCTGAAACGACGCTGGTGGGCAATGGCTCGCGCCTGAACTGGCTTGGGGCAACATTTGCTGCCGATAGTCAGCATCTGGTTATCGCACCCTGGATGCGCCACGTCGGACACAACTGCGAGAGCTTTATGCAGTTTAAGACGGTGGTCAACGATACCGCATACAGTGTTTTCGACGGCATGATCAAGATCGAGCACGAGTCGGCGGCTACCAGCACCCGGCTGGAAGAGCATGCTCTTCACCTCAGCCCAAAGGCACGGAACGACAGTATTCCGGGCCTGATGATCAGCACAAATGACGTGTTGAAGGGTGGTCATGCCTCAACCAGCGGTGATATTGATGAAGAGCAGCTCTTCTACATGCAAACCCGCGGTATTCCACGGACAGAAGCGCAACGTATGATCGTGATGGGTTTCTTCGAGCCGGCACTTGAAACGGTGCCGCTGGAAGAGCTGCGGGCTGAGCTGACGGCAGAGATTGCAGCCAAAATCTAGGGTGATCTTGCCGCAGGTTGGGTTAGCCTGCGGCAAGCCCCCGGATACGGTCGTCGGAGAGCGCCTTGCCGTATAGACTGTCGCCGACAATCCTGGCGGTGACAGATGAGGTCATAGAATATGGCTATCCTGTCTCAGTTCGATGTGCTTGCACTGCGACGAGAGTTTCCGATCTTGCAACAGCATGTTCACGGCAAGCCACTGGCCTTTCTCGACAGTGCCGCATCGTCACAAAAACCACGCCGGGTGATTGAGACGCTGGAAGATTATTACCGGCGCTACAATGCCAACGTTCATCGCGGTGTCTACCGCTTGAGCGAAGAGGCAACCTTTGCCTACGAGCGAGCACGGGGAAAGCTGGCACGCTTTATCAATGCTGCCAGTCAACGCGAGATCATTTTTGTTCGTAATACCACCGAAGCGATTAACCTGGTTGCTTATGCCTGGGGTGGGGCAAATATTCGCGCTGGTGATCGCATTTTGCTGACTATGATGGAGCACCACTCGAATATTGTGCCCTGGCAGTTGCTGGCGCAACGTACCGGTGCCGAGCTGATCTATCTGCCCTTCGATGGGCAGGGACGACTGGTACTTGATGATCTCGACCGTCTGCTCGACGAACGGGTAAAGCTGGTTGCCTTTACGCACCAATCGAACGTCTTGGGCACGATCAACCCGGTGGCACCAATTGTCGCCCGGGCGCGAGCAGTCGGAGCACGGGTCTTGCTCGACGCTGCCCAGAGTGTGCCGCATATGCCGGTTGACGTACAGGCGTTGGGTATTGATTTTCTGGCCTTTAGCGGCCACAAGATGTGCGGCCCAACCGGGATTGGCGTGCTGTGGGGCCGGCGTGAGGTGTTGCAGGCGATGCCGCCATTTCTGGGTGGTGGCTCAATGATCGACCTGGTCGAGCTTGATCACAGTACCTTCGCCGCGATACCGGCACGGTTTGAGGCAGGAACACCGGCAATCGGCGAAGCAATCGCTCTCGGCGAAGCAGCCGACTACCTGCAAGAGGTGGGATTGGCGACCATTCATCAGCACGAACAGGAACTGACCGCGTATGCACTTGAACGGCTGGCCGCCGTTCCCGGCATAACGATCTATGGGCCGCCGGCCGGGCCAGATCGCGGCGGTGCCATCAGCTTCAGCCTTGAAGGCGTCCATCCGCACGACGTGGCGGCGGTTCTGGATCAGGAAGGGGTTGCAGTACGTGCCGGCCATCACTGTACCCAGCCCCTGCATCGGGTATTAGGGGTACCGGCAACCACGCGGGCCAGCTTCTACCTGTACAACTTGCCCGAAGAGATTGATCGGCTGGTTGCCGGGTTGCACAAGGCACGACAGCTCTTTGCCTGATAGAGGCAGGAAACGACCATGGATGACATTTATCGCGAACAAATTCTCGAACATGCCCGTCATCCGCGCAACTTCGGTCATCTACCGGCACCGACGGTTATCCGCGAGGAGCGTAATCCGCTCTGCGGCGATCAAATCCGGCTGGAACTGGCGATTACCGATGATGTGATTACCGATGTGCGCTTCAGCGGGCGAGGGTGTGCGATCAGCCAGGCCAGTGCGTCACTCCTGACCGAAGCGATCAAGGGGATGCCGGTCGCTGCCGCCAAACAGTTTAGTAAGGATGATCTACTCGATTTAATCGGGATACCGCTGGCTCACAACCCAACCCGGCTCAAATGCGCCTTGCTTTCGCTGAAAGCCTTAAAGGCCGGCCTCTACGGGGTGAGCCAGATGGATGAAGATATGTAGTCAGATACCTGGAAAAGGAGTAGCACCGTGGTTGCTGAAGCAGTCAATTTGCAATTCGATTACTCGCGCTATGGTTTCCGTCAGGAAGAGCGCTATGTCTATAAAGCACCGAAAGGTCTCAACGAGCGGATCGTGCGCGAACTCTCCGGGATGAAGGGTGAACCGGAGTGGATGCTCAAGCGCCGTCTGCGCGCACTCGAGATCTTCAACAAGAAGCCTACACCTCTGGTGGGCACCTGGGCCAATCCTGAACTGGCCGAACTGAACTACGACGATATTCACTACTTCGTCCGCGCCAACGAGCGTCCACAGACCGACTGGGATGCCGTGCCGCCGGAGATCAAGAACACCTTCGAGCGTCTGGGTATTCCCGAAGCCGAGCGGAAGTTCCTGGCCGGTGTCGGTGCCCAGTATGAGTCGGAAGTGGTCTATCACTCGCTGCGTGAGGAGTGGGCAAAGCAGGGTGTGATCTTCCTCGATACCGACACAGCCCTGAAAGAGTACCCCGAATTCTTCAAAGAGTACTTCGGGACGATTGTGCCGGCGGCAGACAACAAGTATGCTGCGCTCAATACTGCGGTCTGGTCGGGTGGCTCGTTCGTCTACGTGCCAAAGGGAGTGAAGGTTGATATTCCGCTCCAGGCCTATTTCCGCATCAACGCCGAGCGCATGGGGCAGTTCGAGCGAACGCTGATCATTATCGATGAGGGAGCCGAGGCGCACTACATTGAGGGTTGTACAGCACCGATCTACAGCACCAACTCGCTCCACTCGGCAGTGGTCGAGGTGATTGTGAAGAAAGGTGGCAAGTTCCGCTACACCACGATTCAGAACTGGGCCAACAACATCTTCAATCTGGTCACCAAGCGAGCGGTGGCCTACGAAGAGGCCAGCATGGAGTGGGTGGACGGTAATATCGGCTCGAAGCTGACCATGAAGTACCCGTCGGTTTACCTGATGGGACGCAAGGCACGCGGCGAGGTGCTCTCGGTAGCGTATGCCGGACGTGGTCAGCATCAGGACGCCGGTGCCAAGATGATACACCTGGCCCCGGAAACCACCTCACGCATTACCAACAAGTCGGTGAGCAAGGATGGTGGTAAGACAACCTACCGTGGGCTGGCGAAGGTGGCACCCGGCGCTTACGGCGCGAAGATCAACGTCAACTGTGACGCGCTGATCCTGGACGAGCATTCAGCCTCGGATACGATTCCGTATATCGAGATTGAAGAGGATCGCTGCACGCTGGCCCACGAGGCAACCGTTGGTCGGATCGGTGCCGAACAGCTCTTCTACCTGATGAGCCGCGGTATCTCCGAGTCGGATGCCCTCTCGATGATCGTGCTCGGCTTCATGGAGCCATTCACCCGCGAACTGCCGATGGAGTACGCGGTTGAGCTGAACCGCCTGATCCAGCTCGAAATGGAAGGGTCGGTCGGCTAATTGACTGGGTGAGATGAGTGGAGAAGAGCGCTCCCCTTCATCGGGAGCGCTCAGATTGTTTCGCGAACATTCAATTATGTCAACTCAAGTTGACACCTATGCTGTGAGCAGACCATAGAGACTGACTGTCAGGATGCACAGCACGACGTTGTCCGCAACATCGTATGGCGTAACTGCATGGACGATGTGGGGAGCAGCCAGTTCCCCATGGACGTGCTACGTCACGCCTCGCGGTAACAACCCGGATTGTACCAATCCTCTGTGCCTCTGTGGTGACAAAGGGAGCAACTTGGGTTATGTCAAATACCTGGAACCTTCACCTGCTTTGAACCAACACGGAGTAGGCCATGCAACTGGTTGAGGTTTGTACACTCGACGATGTCCCGGTAGGTAGTGGTCGCGCATTTACCGTTGGCGGGCGCCGGATCGCCATCTTTCGGGTGGCAGAGCACGATGTCTACGCGCTCGACGATCTCTGTTCACACGACGAAGCTTCGTTGAGCGAGGGTGACCTTGATACGGAAGAGTTGTGCGTCGAGTGTCCGATGCACGGTTCACTGTTTGATTTGCGCACCGGCAAACCCCGCACCCTGCCCGCGTTTGCCCCGGTCGCCACTTACCGCAGTGAGGTACGTGACAACCGGGTATTTGTTGAGTTTTCTGATTAACAACTTGACTAATGGAGTAAAACACGCTACAATGGCAGTGTCGGTAGGTCGCTACAGGCACTGCTATTTGCTAAGGTGGAGGTTTCTATGAGCGGTTACGCCCATCCCGAAGCACTGGTCGAGACCCAGTGGGTCGCCGATCACCTCAATGATCCCAATGTTCGCATCGTCGAGAGCGATGAAGATCTGTTGCTGTACGATACCGGTCACATTCCCGGCGCGGTGAAGATTGACTGGGTGCAAGACTTGAACGATCCGGTTGTTCGTGATTATCTTGACTCTGATCGGTTTGCCGCACTGATGCGGGTAAAGGGCATCAGTAACGATACTACGGTCGTTCTGTACGGTGATAAGCACAACTGGTGGGCAACCTATGCCTTTTGGGTCTTTAAACTCTTCGGTCATCGTGATGTGCGCATTATGAACGGTGGGCGGGCGAAGTGGATTGCTGAGGGTCGTCCGTTGACGCGCGAAGTTCCCTCGTATCCACCAGGAAATTATGTCGCGCCACCGCGCAATGACGCTGAAATTCGGGCATTTCGCGATCAGGTGCTGGAGTTTGTCCGTCAGCGCAAAGGTGTTCTGGTCGATGTCCGTAGCCCGCAAGAGTATACCGGCGAACGCACCCATATGCCCGATTATCCGCAAGAGGGCACGCTACGCGGCGGCCACATTCCCACCGCGGTCAACATTCCCTGGGCCAGGGCGGTGAATGAGGATAGCACCTTCAAGAGCGTCGAGGAGCTACGCGAGTTGTACGCCGCTCAGGGTGTTACCCCCGACAAAGAGGTTATCGCCTACTGCCGGATTGGTGAGCGGAGCAGCCATACCTGGTTTGTGCTGACCTACTTGCTGGGCTTCCCCAATGTCCGCAATTACGATGGGAGCTGGACGGAGTGGGGCAACAGCGTTGGTCTGCCCATCGAGAAGAATGTGTAGAGCGTAGCGTAAACAGCTCTACTAAAGATCGTCTCAGCGGGTGAGGGGTGACTCATGTGTCGCCCCTGCAATGTCTCAGGTAGGTGTAAGGGTCGCACAACGAAAGTTGCAGCAGGCAACCACAAGAATGACCGGCGTGTCCCCGCAACTCACAGGCTATTCGCGCAATGAGAGTACGCACGCCGGAGTTATTGATACGACACCACGTCGTAATCGGCGTACAATGAAGAGTAACGGCAGAGTGAAATCGCTGCTACCATGGAGATGACAATCGGTGTCTGAACCAGTTTCACACCAGGATGCAATCGAACGTCTGCTCGATCATTACCGCCAGCCTCGTCACTACGGCGAGCTGCCCGATGCGATAACCTACAGCGGTGGTGTACCTGATTGTGGTGATACGCTCACCGTCTATCTGCGGGTTGCGCCCAACGGCCGGCTTACCGATTTGCAATTTACCGGTCAGGGGTGTAGTGTCAGTGTTGGCACAGCATCAATCCTGATCGAGCAGTTGCAGGGGGCAACGGTAGCCGATCTGCTGGCACTCGACGAAACAGCAGCAGTGCAGATTGTGGGAAGTGAGGTCTTTCAGGCCCGGCCCCATTGTGCTACCCTGATATTCAGAACGTTAAAGGCCGCAGCACGACTGGTCGAGCGTCAGGCGTAATGGGACATCCTGATTGACACTGTGCATTACCGGCAGCAGGTGCGGTGGGCTGTGGGGCGCGCCGGAGGCGCGCGCTCCCAGGAGATGCGGTGGGCTGTGGGGCGCGCCGGAGGCGCGCGCTCCCAGGGGATGCTGACAGGCCCCCACCCTACCCCGCCCCCGCCGGGGGCGGGGATCACCGGTGCAGGGGTGGCTCCCGCTGGCGCGAGCTGGTACAAAGTTGCGGTACACGGGTGGAAGCAGGCGTGGTGGACGAAGCGAGTTGGAGGCGCATGCTTCCAGGGGATAGCCCCCACCCTACCCCGCCCCCGCCTGGGGCGGGGATCACCGGTGCAGGGGTGGCTCCCGCTGGCGCGAGCTGGTACAAAGTTGCGGTACACGGGTGGAAGCAGGCGTGGTGGACGAAGCGAGTTGGAGGCGCATGCTTCCAGGGGATAGCCCCCACCCTCACCCGCCCCCGCTGGGGGCGGGGATCACTGGCGCAGGGTGGCTCCTGCTGGCGCGAGCTGGTGCAGGTGGTAAAGTGCGCCGGAGGTGCGCCCTCCCAGGGTGTCGTAGCAGGTGGTGAGCGCGCCGGAAGCGCATGCTTCCAGGGGATAGCCCCCACCCTCACCCGCCTTGCCGGGGGCGGAGATCACGGGTGCAGGGTGGCTCCCGCTGGCGCGAGCTGGTGCAAAGTTGCGGTACACGGGTGGAAGCAGGCGTGGTGGGTGAAGCGAGTTGGAAGCGCACGCTGCCAGGGGATAGCCCCATCCTCACCCGCTCCCGCCGGGGACGGGGATCACCGGTGCAGGGTGGCTCCCGCTGGCGCGAGCTGGTGCAAAGTTGCGGTACACGGGTGGAAGCAGGCGCGGTGGGCTGTGGGGCGCGCCGGAAGCGCGTGCTTCCAGGGGATAGCCCCCACCCTCACCCGCCCCCGCTGGGGGCGGGGATCACCAGTGCAGGGTGGCTCCCGCTGGCGCGAGCTGGTGCAGGTGGTGAAGTGTGCCGGATGTGCACGCTTCCAGGGGATAGACCCCACACTTACCCGCATCGCCGGGGGCGGGGATGATAGGGTGCAATGACTGTTATTAAACCAGATTTGACATTATCGCCAATCCGTAGGATTGATATCCAACGAGTGTATATATGACGACTCTGCTCGATCTTGTTGGTCAAACACCGTTGTTGCCGCTCCACCACGTGCTCGATCTGCCGGCTGGCGTTGAGCTGTACGGCAAGGCGGAGTGGTACAATCCCGGTGGTTCGGTAAAGGATCGGCCCGCGCTATGGATGATTCGCGACGGCGAGCGGCGCGGTTTGTTGCGACCGGGGGTTCGCATCGCCGATGCAACTAGCGGTAACACCGGGATCGCTTACGCTACGATTGGCGCAGCGCTCGGCTATGGGGTGACGCTGGCGATGCCGGCCAATGCCAGCATCGAACGACGGCGGATTCTCCGTGCGCTTGGCGCTGAACTGATCCTGACCGATCCGGCTGAGGGAATGGATGCTGCGATCACGACCATCCGGCAACTGGTGGCCGAACATCCTGACCGCTACTTTTACCCCGATCAATACAGCAATCCGGCCAATCCCCAGGCGCACTACGAGACAACCGGCCCGGAGATCTGGCAACAGACTGATGGCCGTGTCACCCATTTTGTGGCAGCATTGGGCACCAGTGGTACGTTTATGGGTACCAGTCGACGATTGCGCGAGTATAACCCCGCCATTCGTCTGATCGCCGTTCAGCCTGATAGCCCGTACCACGCACTGGAGGGAGTGAAGCATATGGCTTCCACTCGGATCGTGCCCGCGATTTACCGGCCCGAACAGGCCGATGCAATTGTGGAAGTGCGGAGCGAAGACGCTTTTGCCATGGCCCGGCATCTGGCGCGCCGGGCGGGATTGCTGGTGGGAATTTCAGCAGCCGCAAATGTGGTGGCCGCAGCACGGGTCGCTCGTGAAGTCGGTCAGGGTGTGGTTGTGACCATTCTTTGCGATAGTGCGAATCGCTATCTCAGTGAGCGCTTTTGGGAAGAACCGGGTTTCGCCGAAGGCGCCGGTATTTAGGTTTAAGGTGCGTATGACACTCATTATTCCTGATCAGGCCGCAGCAGCAATCGCTGCCCACGCTGAAGCAACGTATCCCGATGAATGTGTGGGCTTGCTGGTGGGCACCCTCAATGGCGAAAAGAAAACTGTCCTACAGGTTGTAACCCTGGAAAATCGCTGGAGCGGCCAGGTTCAACTGGCTGCAACCGATAATCCGCATTCGCGCCGGGATCGGTTTTACCTCGATCCACGTGATTACTTGCGGGTGGATCGCGAAACACGTGCCGCCGGTTATGAAATTATCGGCTGTTATCACTCTCACCCCGATGCCGAGGCCGTGCCATCGGAACGAGATCGCATAGGCGCCCAGGCTATCGGTGGGTCAGGATTTTCATTTGTCATCCAATCGGTACATAACGGTGTGGCAACGGCCTTACATTCCTGGTTGCTGGTGAATGAAGGAACACGATTTATTGCAGAAGAGGTGCGCATCATCACGACCGGGAATGGCAAATAACATCTGAAGTATTGCGTCTCTTTATCTATGTGCAAAGGAGTCTTGCAATGGCGGTGACAGTGACAATTCCAACAGCTCTGCGCCAGTATGCCGGCGGTAATGCGAGCGTGAGTCTGGAGGCCAGCGATGTCGGTGGCCTGATTCGTGGTCTGGTCGAGCTGTATCCGGCGTTGGGTCGCCATCTGCTCGATGATCAGGGCCGTTTGCGCAGTTTTGTCAATCTGTACGTTGGCGATGAGGATATTCGCTATCTCGATGGCGAGGCGACACCCCTGCGCGATGGCGATACGGTGAGCATTATTCCGGCAATCGCCGGAGGAGGACAGCCATGAGTGAGGTGACCCTCTCGAATGAAGAGATCGCCCGCTATTCGCGTCATCTGATTATGCCCGAAGTGGGGATGGCCGGTCAGCGCCGGCTCAAACAGGGCAGTGTGTTGCTGATCGGTACCGGTGGTCTGGGATCGCCGCTGGCCCTCTATCTGGCCGCAGCCGGGGTCGGGCATATCGGCCTGGTTGATTTTGATGTGGTGGATGCGTCCAATCTCCAGCGTCAGATTGTTCACGGTACGAGCACCGTCGGTGTGGCGAAGACCGAGTCGGCGAAGCGGCGGTTGCAAGATCTCAATCCGTATATTGAGATCACAACCTACGAAACGCAGATCACCTCGCAGAACGCTCTCGATCTGATGCGGCCATACGATGTGATTGTGGATGGCACCGACAACTTCCCGACCCGCTACCTCACCAACGACGCCTGTGTGTTGCTGGGCAAGCCCAACGTCTACGGCAGCATCTTCCGTTTTGAAGGTCAGGCTACGGTCTTCTCGGCCCGTGATGGCGGGCCGTGCTACCGCTGTCTCTACCCCGAACCACCACCGCCAGGGCTGGTACCGAGCTGCGCGGAGGGTGGCGTGCTGGGCGTGCTCCCTGGGGTGATCGGTACCATTCAAGCCACAGAAGTGATAAAATTGCTTACCGGGATCGGCGAACCACTGATTGGGCGCCTCCTGCTCTACGATGCGCTGAGCATGCGCTTCCGCGAGCTGAAGCTCCGCCGCAATCCGTCGTGCCCGGTCTGTGGTGATCATCCGACGATCACCGAACTGATCGATTATGAACAATTTTGTGGCATTGCACCAGAGGAGCCGACATTGTCGAACCAATTTGAGATCACGCCGCGCGAACTCGCGGAATGGCTGGAACGGCCTGACCGTCCCTTCCTGCTCGATGTGCGCAATCCCTACGAAGTGGCGATTGCCTCTATCCCCGGCACCGACAAGCTGATCCCGCTCGATCAGTTGCCAGAACGAATCAACGAACTCGATTCGGCACGCGAGATGGTGGTCTACTGCCGGAGCGGTGTGCGCAGCGGGCGGGCCGTAGAACTGCTGAAAACAGCCGGTTTTCGCAAAGTGAAAAATCTGGTCGGCGGTATTTTACGTTGGGCCGACGACGTAGATCCGTCGCTACCGAAGTATTGACATGCCGAAGCAAAGCATCGTCACCCGCTGGCATCGATTGCGATGAACCGGCGTTGGCGGTGCTTTGTGTAGTATCAGGAGGACGTGATGATTGGTATTATCGGTACCGGCTGGGGGGCACGGGTACAGGTTCCGGCCTTTCGGGCGGCAGGGCTGACCGTGACGGCACTGGCCGGCAGCAATCCCGACAAAACGGCATGGGTGGCTCAGGAGTTGGGCGTACCATTCGCTACCGCCAACTGGCGTGAGATTCTCGAACGGCAGGATGTGCAGTTGGTGAGCATCGTGACGCCGCCGTACCTCCATCGCGAGATGGCCGAAGCTGCGCTGGCCGCCGGCAAGCATGTGTTGTGCGAGAAGCCAACGGCGCTGAACGCAGCCGAGGCGGAGTCGATGCTGGCAGCGGCACAGCGCTACCGCGACCGGCTGGCTCTGATCGACCACGAGTTGCGTTTCTTGCCGGCAGTGCAGGCGGCGCGAGCACGGGTAGCCGCCGGCGATATTGGTGACATTCGGGCCGCCGAAGTCCGCTTCTTCGCTGCCGGGCGGGCCGATCCGCAGCGGGTTTGGGACTGGTGGAGTGATCGGGCCGCCGGCGGTGGTGTGCTAGGTGCCATCGGCTCGCACCAGATCGACCTGCTGCGCTACATCCTGGCCGACGAGGTCGCAACGGCGCAGGGCACTATTCGCACCTTGATCGGCCAGCGTCCAGACGCAACTGGAACCCTACGCCAGGTCACCAGTGACGATTACACCGCAGCCATCCTCCACTTCACCCGCGGTACTGTAGCCACCCTGACCGCAACTGTCGTTGCCCGCACCAACGAACCACTGACCGTCACAGTGTACGGCAGTGAGGGTACCTTGCGCTTCAGTGGTGGACAGCTTGCCATCGGGACTGGTGACACCTTTCGCGACATCACGCCGCCGCACACGGTTGAGATACCGGCCACACTGAGCGGCGAATTTCCGCAGGGTACCGTGTATCTTGGGCATGCATTGCGCGCCGCGCTTTCCGGTGAACGCGACGCGATCAGCCCGGCGGCGACCTTCAGCGATGGCCTGGCGATTCAGCGCGTGATTGACGCAATTGCCGGTTAGAACCTGGTGAATGATCGGTATGTGCGGCAGTATGATGGCTGCCGCACGCCAACGTGCATGGCGACACCGGCGTTGACCGACAAAACCAGAGTGGCTGTTATCGCCTCAACAGTTTTCATCTCCCCTCTTGACAGGTATCCCCTCTTTATCGTACAGTAGAGCACACGCGGAAAGGAGGCCAACGATGGCCACGGCACACCAACGCGCTCTCGAACAAGATGATAGGCGACTGGCCCTGATCTGTAAGGCGTTAAGCCATCCTGTGCGTGTGCAAATCCTCCGCTACGTCCTGCGCCACCCCGGCTGCATCGTCAACCAGATTGTCCTCCATATGCCCGAAGACGGCCCCCATGCCCAATCGACCATCTCCCAGCACCTGCGTGTCCTGCGCGAGGCCGGCCTGCTTGAGACGTATGACGACGGTGCCGCCGTATGTCATTATGTCAACCCTGACAGTCTGGTCTGGTTACGCGAGTACCTGGAGCAGTTGTGAGGGGGTAACAGCCAGCAAGATGTCTGTTGGGAGATGACCCTGCACTTATGCTTACCGATAGCGACTGTCGGGGTACTCCTCATTTGCGAAGGGTTGAGATGTAATATCAAATCTGGTGGACTGGCGACCGCTCAAGACGCATCCTTCCGCACCCCCTTGTTCACCATGTCCCTCGTAAGCAATGTGAACAGCCCATGTGCCGCCCGTAGGGGCGGGTTCAGAACCCGCCCCTACGGAACGTCTATTCGGGAACAGCACTGCTGGTCTTATCATCGGCTTGAAATGTGTCCTGTGGTAAATCTCTCAATGCTGTCTATCGCCGCCAGGATGTCTTTCAGGTAGAGGGTATAGTCTCTCATACGGTAATGACCTCGCGGAGAACCGCTGCTTGCAACTCTGCCCGCAGAGCACGTTTAGGCACAATGTCCACCTGGCGTTGGAGCATCTCTTCCAGATACAGCGTCAAACCAACCAAATCAAACAGATCGGCTTCGTCATCAAACTCCGCCAGGATATCAATATCGCTATTCGCACCCTGTTCTCCACGAACAAAAGAACCGAAGAGACCCAGCTCCTTTACCTTGTAATGAGCTGAGATGATAGGTTTCAATTCTCTTAACCTGGACACAATGTCGTTTGCGGTCATCATCATCTCTTCCTCTTACTGGAGTCGTGGCAGGAGCGGAGTGGCGTCAGGTGCAAGCACGTGTTGGACGTGCTCTTATTCTACCAAAAGACGATATTCTTCGGGCTACTTCAGGATACGTGGTATGGATGACTACCAGGTGTGTTTTGTCACTATCCCAATGACCAGCAGGGTGAACGGCGTGCACCGTCCGTAGGGGCGGGTTCAGAACCCGCCCCTACGGAAACCGTCTATCTGACCGACACGCCATACCCCCGAAAAAACCCTCTCTAACAACACACATGTTCGCACCGCAAAACGGCAGGCGCCTGCTCGCCATTCGACTGCGTGACTGATGGTACAATACAGCGAGAAGGATATGTGCTGATCGGCAAGGGTGCAGAAGATTATGCCCATCTCGTACCGCGAGCAGGCCCAATTAACATGCCCACACTGTGGCGGTGATTTTGATGCTGAAGTCTGGTTGATTGTTGATGCTGATGAGGAGCCGGAAGCGGCAGCGGCGCTGCGACGCGAAGAGCTGAATCTGGTGGAGTGTCCGCATTGCGGTGCGCGTGGGCCGGCGGGAGCGCCGCTGCTGTACCACGATGCCCGTGCCCGCCGGGTGATCTTTACACCTGCCCCCGGCTCAACCGATCATGAGATTCGCGATCAGGCACGCGATCTGCACGCCCTGCTGGTCGGTTCGATTGACCAGGAGCAGCGCCGTCCGTACCTCACCGATGTTGATATTACCCAGGATATGAGCGGCCTGGCCCTGCTGCTGCGACGCCTCGATGCCCGTCGTGCTACGACGCCACCGCCGCCAACACCGCCAACACCGCCACCATCGCCAGCGGCAGAGCCGCCACCACTCCTCGCTGCGGTCGAAGCCTTGCTGGCCGCCGACACCGATGCCGAACTGGAACGAGTGCTGGCGCAGCACCCGGAATTGCTCGAACCGTCGGCCCTGGCGACGCTCACCCAGTTGGCCGAGGTTGCGGTTGCCCAGGGTGAGCACGAGATCGCGCAGGGCTTACGCAACGCCCGTGAGTTGCTGGCCCGCATGCAGCCACGCCCGGCACCTGAACAGTTGACGGCGATCCCACCTGCTGCGCTGCAAGAGCTGCTTAATGCGCACAGCGATGCCGAACTCGAACAGGTGATTGCCCGCCATCCACTGTTGCTGCGCCCCGAAATCGATCAGTTGCTGGAAGGTGAGATCGAAACAGCCCTGGCATCCGGTGCGGATCGGCTGGCACAGTTGCTGGCGAGTCGGCGCGAGATGCTGGTGGCATTCCGTACTGCACCAACGCCGGATGCCGATCTGGAGGAAGCGATTGAGGCGCTGCTGGTTGCCGACGACGAAGAGACGATAGCACAGGTGCTCGATCAATATCCGCTGCTGTTGAGCGAGGCTGCCGAACAGGCACTTTGGGAATTTGCGTCTGAAGCACGGGCCGGTGGCGATGACGAGCTGGCTCGCCACGCGATTGCCTGTCGTGAAATGTTGCGCCGTGTGCGCGCCGGATTGGAAGAAGGCCATTCATAGCTGATGGGAATGGGTATGCTGAAACGAACTCCTCTTTACAATGCGCACCTGGCAATGGGCGCGCGCATGGTCGAATTTGGCGGCTGGGAGATGCCAGTGCAGTATCGCGGCATCATCGAAGAGCACCACGCTGTGCGCAACCGGGCCGGTCTGTTCGACATCAGTCATATGGGGCGGTTTATGGTGCGTGGTGCGCATGCCGAGGCGTTTCTCCAGCAGATGGTTACCTGTGACGTGCGGGCCATCCCGCTCGGCCACGCCAGCTACGGTCTGCTCTGTCGGCCTGATGGTGGGATTGTGGACGACGTGTTCCTGTACCATCTCCCCGACGAGTTTATGGTGGTGGTGAATGCGGCCAACCGGCAAAAAGACTGGGACTGGCTCCAGCAGCATACGGCTGGATTTGAGGTGGAGATTGAAGATCGTTCCGAGCGTTGGGCGATGCTGGCGCTCCAGGGGCCACAGGCTGAACAACTGCTGGCTGGGGCAGAGAGTTCAACAACCGCTGACATTGGCTCGTTGCCGTTTCACGGGGTGGCCATGACGACGATCTTCGGGCAAAATGCACTGATTGCCCGCACCGGCTACACCGGCGAAGACGGGTTTGAAATCTTTTTTGAGGCTGTCCACGCCGAACAGTTCTGGCACGGTTTGCTCGCGCTCGGCGGCAATGCGGTGCAGGCTTGTGGCCTGGGGGCACGTGATAGCCTGCGCTTTGAGGCGTGTCTGGCGTTGTACGGTCATGAAATTGACGAGACGACGAATCCTTACGAAGCCCGTTTGGGATGGGTGGTCAAACTGGATAAGGGCGACTTTATCGGTCGGGAAGCGTTGCAGGCGATCAAGCAGAATGGGGTAAGCCGACGACTGGTTGGTTTCGAGATGGTTGGAAAGGGAATCGCCCGCGCCGGCTATCCGGTACATCGGCCAGACGGCGAGCCGGTCGGGTTTGTTACCAGTGGTATGCCATCACCGACCCTCGGTCGTCCACTGGGAATGGCGTATGTGCCAACCGATCTCAGTAGCGAAGGTAGTGAATTTGATGTCATCGTGCGCGAGCGTCCGGTACGTGCGCGCGTGGTAAAGATGCCTTTCTATAAGCCGCGCTACAAGCGCTAGAGGAGTTCGACATGGCTTACAACACTCCATCCGATCTACGGTACAGCAAAACCCACGAGTGGGTACGACAGGAGGGTGATGAGGTCGTGATTGGGATTACCGATTATGCCCAGCACGCGCTCGGCGATGTGGTGTACATCGAACTGCCGGCAGTCGGCTCGACGATTACCGTCGGCGAGAGCTTCGGGATTGTCGAGTCGGTGAAGGCCAGTTCAGATCTGTACGCCCCAGTAAGTGGCGAAGTGGTGGCGGTGAATACTGCGCTCGAAAGCGATCAGGCGCCGATCAACAGTGATCCGTATGGTGCGGGCTGGATGTTGCGCGTGCGCCCCAGTGGCGAATCGGCTGAATTGCTCGATGCCGAGGCGTATGCTGCGTTTGTTGCCGAAATCGATCATTAAACGTTAGCTAGATGGAAGCTGGTATGACCCACTACATTCCGATTACCGATGCCGACCGCCAGGCGATGCTACAGGCAATCGGTGTTGAAACAATTGAAGACCTCTTCGTTGATGTTCCGGCCAGTCATCGCTTTCCGCCGCTCGAACTGCCACCACCGTTGTCGGAGCCGGAGCTGATGGCCGAACTCAATCGGCTGAGTGAAGCCAATGCCCATAACCGCAAGTACAGTATCTTTCTTGGCGCCGGTGCGTACAACCACTTCGTACCGGCAGCAGTCGATCAGATTATTCGCCGGGGTGAGTACTACACGGCCTACACCCCCTACCAGCCGGAGATCAGCCAGGGAACGTTGCAGGCCATCTTTGAATATCAGAGCCTGATCTGTGCCCTGACCGGCATGGAGATTGCGAACGCTTCGCATTACGATGGCGCAACCGCACTCGCCGAATCGGCCATTATGGCGCTCAATGTGGTGCGTAACCGGCGCAAAATCGTGGTGGCACGTAGCGTCAATCCGCAGTACCGGGCAGTGCTGCGCACCTATATGCAAGGTCTGGATGTCGAGATTGTCGGTGATGAGAATCCGGGTGCCACTATCGCCGACGCCCTGGCCCAGGTTGACGATCACACGGCGCTGTTGATCGTGCAGAATCCCGATTTCCTCGGTCGCATCCACGATCTACGCGGCCTGGGTGCCCAGGTGCAGGCACGAGGTGCCCTGCTCGCCGTGCATTTCGACCCCATCGCTCTGGGGCTGTTCCAGACCCCAGCCGAGGCCGGGGCCGATATTGCAACCGGTGAAGGCCAACCCCTGGGTCTCGGCCTGGCCTTCGGTGGCCCGTACCTCGGTATCTTCACCACACGCCAGAAGTACGTCCACAAGATCGCCGGACGGATTGTTGGAGTGACGAAAGATGTCGATGGGCGAATGGCCTACGTGCTGACCCTGCGCGCACGCGAGCAAGACATTCGCCGTGAGCGGGCAACGAGCAATATCTGTACGAATCAGGGTCTGATGGCACTGGCCTCGGCGGTGTACATGTCGCTGATGGGGAAGCGCGGGATGCGTGCGGTGGCCGAGATTACCTACCATCGGGCACACTACGCTGCGCAGCGGATCAGCGAACTGACCGGTTATCGGGTACTTGCCGACCAACCCTTCTTCCGCGAGTTCGTGGTGCAATGCCCGCGACCGGTCGCCGAGATCAATGCTGCCCTGCGTGAACAGGGAATCATTGGCGGCTATGATCTCAGCGCCGATGAACCACATCTGGGCCACGCCATGCTGGTTGCCGTGACCGAGATGAATACACCGGCAGAGATTGATCGGTTTGTAGCCGCATTGGCTGCCATATAGCAGGTCAGGCTTTGGCCTGTGTGCGACTGAGTTGAAGCGTATGGTCACCGACCTGTCACTCCCCCAAATCGAACGCATTGTCACCCGCATCCTGCCGGGAACGCGGGTACGCGATGCTGCACCACTCGGTGCGCGGAGCCTGCTGATCACGGCGACTGACCGTCAGTTTGTGCTACGGTTACCGGTCGGGGTAGATCAGTGGGCAGGGGAAGCGTTGCAAACTGAAGCGCTCGCGCTCCGTTCGTTACAGGCCGAGATCGATCTTCCCCTGCCATCAGTGTTGGGGATGACCCCTGCTGTTGCCGATGATCCACCGGCACTGGCCCTGAGTTATCTTGCCGGTACCCCACTCTCTGAAATAATCACCGCCGTTGAGGAGGACGCGCGCTTTGCAATCGGCGAGGCGCTGGCAACGGTAATGACTCGTATCCACAGCTATCAGGCCCCACAGTACGGTCAAATCCACCCCGACAACCTGCCGACGCTGACCCCACAATCACCTGCCCCTGGGGCTGACGTGGCGTATCTGCGGCAGCGGGCAGCCACTGCCATCGATGCCGCCGTTGCCCAGGGCCGCATGACACCCGACCAGAGCGACTGGCTCCAGCGTCGGCTTGGCGAATGGCTGACCACCACCGCCCGCCCGGCCTGCCTGGTTCACGGCGATCTGCACCCGCGGCGGCTGATCGTGCGCCGGCGCGAACGGGACTGGCGTCTGGTTGGGGTGGTGGGATGGGGATTCGCCCAAACCTGGCGACCCGCCTGGGATCACGCGACGCTCCATCTCAACTTTGCCGACCCTGAGTACTTCGGTCTGCGCGTTGGCTACGGCGCAGCCTACAACGAAACCACCGACCGTCGCTACGATCAGGTGCGCGAGTTTGCCCTCCTTCCCTACCGGCTCACCCTGTTGATCGAACGTGAATGTGTCGATCTGGCGCTCAACATCGCCACCGGTCTGGATACCGTACAGGCACCACCTATCGTAGCGACACCCGATACACCTGGAGAGAACAGCGATGAATAACGAGGAACCACCGATTTTTACCTATTCGCAGCCGGGCAAGATTGGCGTCAATCTACCGGCAGCCGGCGTGGCACCAACCCCGCTACCCGACGATCTGCTACGGCAAGACGATCTGGCCGGCTTTCCCGAACTCACCGAGCCGGAAGTGATTCGTCACTTTACCCGGATCAGTCAGCGCAACTATGCCATCGACACCGGCTTCTACCCGCTCGGTTCGTGTACGATGAAGTACAACCCGAAGCTACACGAAGAAGCGGCCCGGCTACCGGGTTTTGCCGGTGCCCACCCCCTGCAAGATGAAGCGCTCAGCCAGGGGGCGCTGCAACTGATGTACGAATTACAAAACTATCTTGGCGAAATCAGTGGCTTTGCGGCAGTGAGTCTGCAACCGGCAGCCGGTGCCCAGGGTGAGCTGACCGGTATCCTGGTGTTCCGGGCGTACCATCTCGACCGTGGCGACACCCAGCGCACCGAAGTGCTGGTACCCGACTCGGCGCACGGCACCAATCCCGCCACTGCGGCCATGGCCGGCCTGAAGGTCGTTGAAGTGAAGAGCGACGCACGCGGAAATGTCGATCTTGACGACCTGAAGGCGAAATTGTCGCCGCGCACAGCCGGCATGATGCTCACCAACCCGAACACCCTGGGCCTGTTTGAAGAGCACATCGTCGAAATCTGCCGTCTCGTTCATGATGCCGGTGGCCTGATGTACGGCGATGGCGCGAACTTCAACGCGATTCTGGGCATTGCCAAACCGGGAGAGCTGGGTTTCGACTTCATGCACTACAACCTGCACAAGACCTTCACCACCCCGCACGGCGGTGGTGGCCCTGGTTCAGGTGCAGTGGGGTGTACAGCAGAACTGGCCCCCTACCTGCCCGGCCCGCGGGTACGGCAGCGGGAAGACGGCGGCTACGAATTCTTCACCCCTGAAAAGAGCATCGGGCGCATGAAGGCATTCCACGGCAACTTCGGGATGCTGGTACGGGCGTGGACGTATATCCGCTCAATGGGGGCTGCCGGATTGCGAGAGGTGAGTGAAACTGCGGTCTTGAATGCCAACTACGTGCGGGTGATGCTCAAAGACATCTACCCACAGGCGATTGATCGCATTTGCATGCACGAAGTGGTATTGCGTGGACAGATTGCCGGCGCTCCCAAAGATGTCCGCACCCTCGATATTGCCAAGCGGCTCATTGACTACGGTTTCCACCCGCCGACGATCTACTTCCCGCTGATCGTACCGGAAGCGCTTATGATCGAGCCGACCGAAACCGAGAGCAAGCAGACGCTCGATCACTTCATTGCCACCATGCGCCGAATCGCCGGCGAAGCCGTCGAAACGCCGGACGTGCTGCATGCTGCACCAACCAAAGCGCCGGTACGTCGTCTCGACGAAGTACGGGCGGCGCGCCAGCCGATCCTGCGTTACGATCCCGCCGCAATTGCACGGTTGCAGGGTGAGTAGGACGCATCATACTTATCCTTCGCTCTAAACACGTAGCACAGGCCCAGACCTGTGCTACAGCGTTTTGTCCTGTCAAAGTGCGCACTGTTCCGGGTTTTTGGGAGTGAGAGGCATGCCCGAAGCAGGTTCAAGGAAAATCAACCTCTTTTCGTACCACAAAAAGGTGTCTGAAACCATGAACAAATCCTCTCGCCAAGAAGAGCGGAGAGCGGTATAATAACGGAAAGAATTGAATACCTGTTCTCAATATCAGGAGTTCTTGCTCCATGGGGCAAGAACAACTAAGGTACGGGGAAGGGGCTATGAGTCTCTACCGCAGCCGCCACGTCGCGGCCCGCTTTGCGCCGACGCTATTCAGATTGTTTGTCCGTCTCTACGTCCGACCGCGGGTCGAAGGTATCGAACACATTCCAAGAGAAGGTGCGTTCATTATTGCCGCCAACCATACCAGCCATGCCGATACTGCGGTAATCTATTCGGTGTTGCCGCGTGAAGCTCGTGAACGGTTCGTTGCAGCCGCTGCACAGGACTATTTCTTTCAGGGTGGAGTGATGCAATTCCTCTCGCGCATCTTGTTTAACGCCATCCCGGTTGCCCGTGACCGACGTGGTGGTCAAGACCCACTCCGCCATGCTGCCCGTGCGCTGCGTGAGGGGTACGCACTCTTGTTATACCCTGAAGGAACCCGCAGCAAAACTGGTGAAATAGGCCCATTCCGCAGCGGCGTTGGTCGTCTGATTGCAGAATTTCCCGGTACACCGGTAATCCCGACGTATGTAGGCGGTACCAACCGGGTCATGCCGAAGGGGAAAGTTGTTCCGCGCCCGTATCGGGTGACCGTGCGCTTCGGCGAACCGCTGTATTTGAAAGCGCACCCGAAGCTGCGAGCAACCTGGCAGACTGCCGCCGATGAGGTTCGTGACGCAATTATTCAGTTGAGTGGTATGGATGTTGCGCACAACCTGAATCCGGTCTCTGAACAAGACACGTAGGTTACCCAACCGATCACCACTGAAGGTGGATCGACGGCAGTCTGCATCACGATATTCCGCTGCTTCATGCAGGAGGGTATTCATGGCTGCCGTTTCCGATCCACCTTCACCTTCCGCGAAGACCTACCTTCGCGATCACTCAATCCAGCTCCTGCGCGATCTTATCTGGATAAGTCTGATAGCCGCACTAGCCTACACCATTTTCAGCCCGATTGACCCATCATTGATGCCACAGCGGATGGTTGTGGTGGTACCGCTGATCCTGGGCTTGTTGGGGGCCTGGTGGCTTATCCAACGCCAATACCTGCGACTGGCAAGTATCCTGGTGATTAGCATACTCTGGCTGGTACTGGCATTCTCGGCGTTCATCAGTGGTGGTCTGCAAGCACCGGCGTTTGCCGGCATCCCACTGGTGGTGATCATGGCCGGGATTTTACTCGGCTGGTGTGGTGCTCTGACTATTGCGCTACTTTCAATCGGTACCGGTGCCCTCTTCGTGCGCTTTGCCGATCTCCTGCCACCACCACCGGTATTCCATTCTCCTCTGGTCTGGTTTATTACCTATACTCTCTACCTACTGCTGGCAACCCGCATGATTAGCCAGATTGTTACTCACTTCTATCAGTCTATGCAAGAGACGGATAAAGAACTGAGCGAACGAAAGGCTGTCGAGCAGCAATTGCGTCTATCAGAAGAAAAATTTGCCCGCTTGTTTGATTCAGCACCGTTTCCGATGCTTATTGTACGGCTGGATGACAATCTGATCCTGAATGCTAACGCCGCTTGCCGCGAATTTTTTGAGTTAAGTAGTGATCAAATCATTAAGCAACACATTAACCGCCTCGATTGGTCACAATTACCCAGCCGCTGGCAGGCTATCGCCGATACATTACGCCAGGAAGGAACGGTTAGTGAGGTTGAATTCAGTTTTTGTCGGCGCGATGGCTCAACCTGCTACACCCAATTGACTGCCGAGATTGTCGAATTACAGGAAGGGTTGTGTGCGGTCGTCGCATTTCAAGACGTAACACCGTTGCGTCGTGCCAATGAACGACTGATTGAGCTGGCAAGCCAGCAAGAACAACTGGCAACGCTGGCACGAGAAGCACTCGCGAGTACCGATTTGAATACTCTCTTTGCGGTGGCAGCCGAACAAATGGTACAGGCGTTGCCGATAAGCGGTGTTGAATTCATCGATGTCGATATTGATGGAAACATCACCATCCGCAACACCTGGGGCGAGGTACCCGCCCAACCTGTACCGGAGAGATTCTTTCAAGGGCTGACGGTGGATCATCCGGGCTGGAGTAATCTGCCGGCTCCATTAGCGGAACGGGCTGCCGATGTCGCGCAGCACGGTGCTGTGATGCTGATCGGCGGGCACCAGCGTCTCTTTGGTGCTCTGCTGGTGTACACATCGACGGCGCTTGATGCTGAGGCTATCTTCTTCTTACGCAGCGTGGCAAATGTGCTGGCAGTTGCCCTGGAGCGCTTCCACGCCGAACAGGAGCGACGTCAGATCGAGAGCCAGATGCTTCAGACGCAAAAGCTGGAAAGTCTAGGCTTGCTGGCCGGTGGGATTGCCCACGATTTCAACAATCTGCTAACCGGCATTATGGGACATACCAGTCTGGCCTTGATCGATCTCCCTCCGAACCACGAGCTACAACCGCATCTGGCGGCCATCGACCAGGCTGCACAGCGAGCGGCTGAGCTGTGTCATCAATTACTGGTCTATGCTGGACGCGGCCAACGCTCGCTTGAAGTGGTAGACCTCTCGAATCTGGTGCGCGAAATGGGGAATATTCTACGTTTACCGACAAACCGGAGTCATCAGGTCGCTATTCACTACGATTTGGACACCAATCTCCCACCGATTTTGGTTGAGGCGAGTCAGATTCGGCAGGTTGTGCTTAATCTGCTCACCAATGCGATTGAGGCGATTGGTGAGCGTAGTGGGTCGGTTACGCTGCGGACTGGGGTCGCGAGTCTCAGTGCAGCAGACCTGCGCCGGCTGCGGCTAATGCCGACAATTCCACCGGGTGACTACGTAACGCTAACGGTGAGCGATACCGGCATAGGTATGGACGAAGCAACCCTGCGGCGCATTTTCGATCCCTTCTTCAGTACCAAACCGAAGGGCCATGGTCTTGGCCTTGCGGCTGTACAGGGAATCGTCCGACGCCACAATGGCGCGATTCGGGTTGAGAGTACGCCAGGATTGGGGTCAACCTTTACCGTGTATCTCCCGGCAGCCCACCAGGCTACCCCGGTAGTCACGACCAATGCAACGATGCCCATTGTACTGCGCGGCACCGCGCTGATCGTCGATGACGATCCGGCAATACGGGCCACGCTGAACCGCATCCTGGAACGGGCCGGCATGGTCACCACGGAGGCTGCCAATGGTCAGGCAGCGCTGAGTATGCTGACCGAGTCGGCGCTGAGCATTGACATTGCCCTGGTTGATCTGGCAATGCCGGGTATGAATGGGCTGGAACTGCTGGCAGCGATTCGTCGCCGTATGCCCCAATTACCGGTCTTGCTGATGAGCGGGAATGCCGGCGAAGTGACGAAAGATAACTTGCCTCTGGATCACTACACCGATTTTTTACCCAAACCGTACCGGTCACGCGATCTGCTGGAAAAAATGAGCACGTTGTTACAGCGAGTAGCGGCATTGCGTATCCACGGTAGTTGAGGTCTGGGCAAACGTGGCTTCCGCGTGCAGAGGATGGTGCCAGGCACCATGCGCGCCGGAGGCGTGCGCTCCCTGAGGAGATAGGAGAGGTGTCGTGCGCACCGGAAGCACGCGCTTCCAGCGTCCGCTGTGGTACCGGCACCGTGCGCGCTGGAGACGCACGCTTCCAGTCGTGAGGGAATGGCACAGACGTGCGCACGAGACGTGCGCTCCCAGCGTCCGGTGTGTACCGACACTGTGCGCACCGGAGGTGTGCGCTCCCAGCGATTCCAGAGAGGGGAGCACGTACCACTCTCCCGGCTATGCATTACCCACATGTCACGCTGCGTTAGGCCCAGGCTGCAAGCGCTCCCTGTGGCGCAGGCTTCCAGCCTGCGTGGAGGCATCCTCGCCACTGCCGTCAGGTGCTGGCCGTGGCCGTTGGTGTACAGGCACGAACCTGGTGCAACAACACGTCTACGCGCAGGTATCACATGCCTGCCTGACCGACTCGATGATCGGCACGATCCCATCCAGCACCTCCGTGACCAGGATGGGTAACGGTATGCCACGCGCCGGATCGAGAGCGCGGCTGCTGCGGCAGCATGGCTGCCGCACTCCAAACTGCGCGACACGCGCATGATGAGCGGGTAAGGCAATTCATCCAGCACGTGCTGACACGGCTAGAGCGGTGCACTGCCACTGGGCCAGTCGCTCAAACCAGCACGAATAGCGATCATACCCGCTGATACGCACGTGGTTGACACCAGTTATGGGAATGCATAGCGGTGAGGGCGGAGCGAGAGCTGGAGGGACCTGCCCGCTGCCAGCGAACGGCAGTTTAACCGATTCTTCAGAGGTGGGACGATGAGCGTGGCTGGTGGGGCAGCCATGCTGCCACACTCCATACCGCGAGTATGTGCATGGCTGGCGCGTGAGGGAATGATACCGGCACCGGGAGCGCGCCGGAGGCGCGCGCTCCCAGCTCGCGCGGAGAAGGTAGGGAGCACGCTCCCCCATTCCCAATTTCCCCGATAGGAGTTGATTAGTGAGTTGTTCGGATTCGTCAGACACAAAGCCTTGGCAAGTGGTCACGGGTATGATATGATGGTCAATCAAACATGCGAGTGTGTTTTGAGCTATCGGAAAGAAAGATTTTAGGAGTAGCAGAACATTTTCTTACCACACTACACCTGCTGCTCAGGAATGAATTCCTCCGACGCAGGCTGTCTTCAGGTAAGTGACGTATTTGCACCTCACATCTAACCACTCTCTTCACTCTTCGCGTGCTTGTCGTGGCCTGAAGCTTTGTTTGTCCGGAAGGAATCATTCCGATGCAGTACCGACATCGCCTCTTGAGGACATTCCTACCCATCGTACTCGCCGGTATCTTCCTGCTGTTAATCGTGGTGCGGATTCAGCCGATGGTTGCCCCCGATCCCCTACGGGCAGCCTGGCAACGCGCCATCAGTACTGGTGCGTATCAGTTTAGCGCCAGTGTTACGGTGCTCACCGATCCGCAACCCTCACCACTTACTGCTGGACAGGCTCCTGAGCGTCAGGAGATGTTCCTGGACGGACAGACCGATGTGAAGGCTAATACGACTGAGTTGCGCTTGTGGACGCAGGGTGGCACAGTGGCCAACGGTGAAGGCAGCGTTACGATGCGACTCACCGATGGTCAAACCTGGGTGCGACAGGCAGGCGGTGAATGGGAAGAGTATCCTGGACTGGCCGATCTCTACGCTCCTGGTGGCGATCTGATGGGGTACCTGACAGCGGTGCGCGATGTAGAGACGCTGGGTACGCACGTAGTGAATGGCCTAACGGTGACCCGTTATCGTTTTCGTCTGGATGGCCCGGCGCTCGAACGCTATTTGCGAGAACGCCAGCAAGAGGCTTTGGTGCGTGCTAACCGGCTACCACCTGGTGCCGAACTTAAACCTGCCGAAGAGTATGTCAATCTACGGGGTAGCGGTGAGGTCTGGATCGATGAAAACGGTTTGCCGGCACGTCAGATTATCGACCTGACCCTGCCGACAGGGAGTACCCAACGGCTCAGTCGCGCCCAGATTGCGATGGACTTTTTCGGATTCGGGCCGCTGCCGGTTAGTCTACCGTTTACCTGGCAACACTTGCTCTGGAACATCTTGAATGCGCTGAATATGGTGGCGCCGTTCGCAATCTGGTCAGGCGCATGTGTTTCTGCTCTAATCGCGATTGTGCTGTTGATGCAGCGACGTGCTGTATTACGTTTCAACAGCCTGATCTCGATGGTTGTCATGGTGACATTGGTTAGCGGCCCTCTCCTCACTACCCAGCGTGTTCAGGCAACACAGGCATCTGAAGCGGAGCGGCGTGCTGCGTGGCAACAGATACAGGCCACAACCCAGACATCATCAGAACGTGACGCACAAATGCCGGCAGAGTTTGCCGCCGCCCGGGTTGTGGCTGATGTCTTACTCAGCGAAGCACGTGGTCAAAGCACCCATGACTATGACCACGATGGGTTGAGTGACGTGCAGGAGCACATGCTGGGTACCGATCCATACCACACAAACGATGGCAAAGCGCGGTTGGAGTCGTTGATTGCGCAAGCGGCACCGGCCTTACCCATCGCCCCGACCAGCCTGGTGCATGACAGTCGCGACTCTGATGGTGATGGTTTGAGCGATTTTCAAGAGCTGTTCCTGGGCACAAGCCGTTTTGAGAGTGACACCGATGGCGACGGTCTGAGTGATTTCGCCGAGGCAAGAGGCTTTTCCTACGGCGGAAGGGACTGGTTCCTCGATCCACTGGCCCTGGATAGCAGTCGTGATGGGATTATTGATAGTCTGGAAGTCATTCGGAACGGCAATACGCTACAAGCACGCGACACTGACGGCGACACGGTGCCCGATGCTTTAGACCGCGATAATGACAATGATGGTGTTGCCGATGCCCTCGATCTCTCGCCACTGACACATTCGGGCAGTCAGGGAGCGTTCAACAGCAATCGCGCACTCTGGCTGAAACTGGACAATCTGTACGCCAATACCCTGGTTGCAGTCGATTTTCAGGTTCGTCCGCAAGACGCAAATCAGCTCTGGTATACCCAGAGTCGCTTCGACTGGCCAAATGACGGGGCCGGTCAGGTGCAGGATCGGAATGCCACTACTGATGATCTCCAGCTCATTCCGCTGCTTGAAATCAGTATTCCGGCCAATTCTTTCGCAACATTGCCAGCATACACCAACAATGGCAATGGCAACCTCTCCTCACCAGTGTTGAGTGCGCAGGGAATTACGCTGCGCCAGGCAGATGCCAGTACGATTGTCGCGTATGTGCCGTTGAGCCTGATGACCGACCAGCAGACCGGTGAACGGGTGGCATTCTCAGGTCGGATGCTCTATCAGGGAGTGCCTTCATGGGGGAATGCCCATCGGGTACGCCTGGTGTGGGCCGTCCAGATGAAAAATGATGTGGACGGATTTGACAAAGCCGGTGTCATTCATGTCTATGCCGGTGAAAGCTGGACACTGACCGGCTTGCAGATACGCGAAGATCACGGTGTGTCCGGGGCATTGGTGGTTGCCGACCCGGCAGTTCAGAGCGATGCCGTTGCGCGTGATGATGGCCTGTTTGCGTTGATCAATAACCTTGATCAAACATTTTTGCGAGGACGTACCGATCTCTCACCTGCTGCCATCGCGAACCGGTTTGATCACCCGAATAATAGCAGTGTTCCCGATCAGCAGCGTTGGGGACTCCCCGACATCTTCCGGGTGCGCACCTACAGCGATCCCGACACCCTGAGCCTGGCCCGTAATGCGGCAACCCGGAATCGCTCGGTACTGTCTGATTGGATACCTGCGCAATATCAGCCACTGATTCTGAATGTACGGAACGAGACCTTCCGGGCGCTCAATTTTGACAGTCTGGGGAGTAATGCCTCGTGGTCAGATACAGTGCTTAGTCTGAATCTGGCAAATGGAGGCCCCAACGCCGTTCACCTCCAAACAACCGCCCACCTCAGTTTGACCGGCTACGAATTTTCCGGTGGCGACTGGCGGGCACTCTCCGCCGAGCAGACGGTGCAACGGTTCGTAGATCGCCACCAGTCGCAGGCCAGTACCGACGATGAGCTGAAAACGGCTCAGCTTACGATCTTGCGCAACTACCTGGCCGTTTTGATCCAGGGTATCGTTACGACGGTTACCAACGGACAGCAACAACCGACGGTCGATCTGGCAGCTCCTGATGCATCAATGGCGCAGATCAATAGTGCGCTTGCCGCGCAGAGCAGCGGTGCGTTGAAGCATGCTCTGAACGCACTAGGCCCGGCGCAGGGATCGGAGACCGGTGCAGTGCTAAAGCAGATGGGGCAGGTAATCAAAACAGTGGGGATCAGCGCGGCACGCGGCGGCGGATCAGCCTGGGCCATCTCGGCTCAATTTGTCACCAGTTTTAAAGCAAAAGCCGGTGATGCGATTCGAGGAGCGATCATTGGTGCGCTGGTCGCCGGTCTGGTGCTGGCGGCTACTGCGCAGATCGGTGCGTTGTCCCCTGAACTCAATCGCTGGCTACAAACCGGTGGGATGGAGCTGGTGCAACAGGTGACCAGTTCGGTAGCCACTATCATTAAAAACGGGATTGACCTGATCCTGATTGCGAAATTCGGCCTGCAAAAGATCACTGCTGCCTCAGCCGCCTTCACCATCTTCGTTGGGGGAGTACTGGTGCTGGCAACGGTTGGCCTGGCCATTTACGAGGCGGTTGCCAACCAGTTGTCCGGCGTGGCCCTGGCGCAATTGATTATCACCACTGTGCTACAGGTGGCATGGATTGTCTTTTTAACCGCAATGGCCTTTGTACCGAAGGTTGGCCCGATTATTGTAGCAGTGCTGACCATCATTGATGCCGTCCTCTCAATTTTCCTCTCAATTATTCTGGGCCGCGCCACGACCTTCTCAACCTGGCTTTTCCAGCAGATAGCACGCTTTATCGTCGACGAGTCACGCTATTTGACTGTAAAACCCTCGGTTGGCAATACCAGTCTTGGCTTACTCGATCCAGCAGCCGGGATGACGGCGTGGAGTACACTCCGCTTCAGCGCCATCGTGTACCCGAATCTGGAGTGGAATCCCAATCGGATCGGCAACCGCTGGTTTGGTCGGCCATGGAACGATTGGGAAGCCCGTCAGCGCGTTTCCGGTGTGGTTGCGCTGGCAACAGGTGAACAGAGACTGGACACCTGGCCCGGCTGGCCACCCATCGAAGGCAGTTATAGCCGTTGGCTCGATTTCAGCTTCCCCGCCGGGGTCAATCAGGCCACCTCGCTCTGGTTAAATACGGCTTTCAATCTCCCCTACAAACGCTGCATCTTTCTCTGGTGTGGGGCGTATGACGATGTGCAACGCCATAACACGCGCCTGGCCGATAGCATCGTGTTTGATGTTTTTCCGGCAACACTCAACGAATTTGTACGGATGGATTGGGGCGGCAATGTTCCCTTCCCCGCCCGATCAGATGGCGATTTAGATGGTGTTGCCCGCCATAGTGATCCAAATGATGCCACCTGGGATACTGATGGCGATGGGTTGAGTGACGCATTTGAGATCCAGCGGGCCAGTGAAGGCATCCGCCTGAATCCTCGCAGCGCCGACACCGACAGTGATGGATTGAACGACCGTGATGAGGGGTTGTGGGGAACTGATCCTACCCGTGGCGACACTGATGGCGACGGCTTGAGTGACAAACAAGAGGTAGATGGTTTTCGGGTCAGTGTGCAGGGCCAGAGTCTCTGGTTGCGCACCAGCCCACTGGCTGTCGACTCGCGTGGGAGCGGTAGCGCAGATGCGGTCTGGCTCTACCAGAGTGGGCCGACAACTGCATATTCAGCACTGGCCTCGTGGCCGCTCACTGAAGTCAGTGGCAGTGTCTTCTACGACACTATCAATCGCACGACTCTGACCTGTGTTGCCCCCAACTGTCCCGATGCCGGGATCACCATCGGCGGTCGTACCGGTGTACGCTTTGACGGCAACGATTATCTTAGCGCCGGTACCGATGAGCGCTTCCGAATGAGCGATGCTATGACATTTGCGGTCTGGATGTATCCAACTGCCGACAGCGGCGGTATTCTGGTTAATCGTGAAGGTGAGTACGAAGTTGCGCGCTTTCCCGATGGTTCTATTCAATGGGCATTTAGTAATGCTCATCCGGGCTGGGCCTGGGTCAACACTGGTTACATTGCCCCCCTGAATACCTGGACCCACGTTGCCGTGACCTATCAGCACGGCGTTGTCGTGACTTACATCAATGGCAATCCCATCCACACCTACAACGGGAGTGGTTCGATCACCGACATCGATCCGTACAATAACGAATTCCGGCTTGGCAATCGCTCATTCCCGCAGCCATTTACCGGTGTCCTGGCTCAGGCCCGTATCTTCACCCGTGCGCTGTCGGCGAGCGACATTGCCAGCTTGTTATCGGCACCAGCCAGTCTTAGTATGGGAGATACTGGCACATTCCTGAGCAGTACGACAAACGAACTTTCTGCGCCGGTTACCCCGATTGGGGTCTTCCCCCAGATTAACGACGGTGATCTGACGGTGAAGCCAGGTCAATCGCTGACGTACACGGTTACCTTGCAACACAACCTCACAGAGGGCCGTCCGTTGCGTGGAGCAGTCTGGCTCAATACACCTGAGACTGGCTTCCCATCCACATCCTTTGAGTTATTGCCGGGCCAGACCCAGAGCTTTGTTACCAATCTAACCATTCCGGCCAGCGCCCCAGAAGGGCCATTCGTGCTCAACGCTGTCACCCAGTACAGCCCTGGCGCTGACTTCACAGCACGTTGGGCACAGCCAACCTTCGTTGAACGAGCCAGCGCCGATGTCAGTGCTGTTGCACTCGCCGCTACACCGGGTGCAACCACGCCATACGCCATCGTCACAGCCGGTGGTGGTCAGGTGCAATTCCTACCCACACAACCTGCAACACCCGGCACACCTTTGCTAGTAGGATCAGGAACGAACCCGACGTTAGCCTGTCTCTCCGCTGCATGTCTGGTGGCCTGGCAGGACGGTTCCACAATTCGTATCACGCGCGTTGCCGGCAACACAGTCGCCCCGGCAATCAACGTCGGCACCGGCTCAGCACCGGCAGTAGCGAGCAACGGTAGCAATTTCCTGATCGCCTGGCTGGATGGCAGTATCTTGCGTGCGCAACGGGTGGCCGCTGACGGTACACTTTCCGGTGCGTCGTTAACCCTTGACAATGCGATACAGGCCGGTAGCGCGGTTGCACTGGCTGCCGTGGGAACGGCATATCTCGCTGTATACGAGCGCGGACCAACCGGCCAGCGCGACATCTGGAGTGTACGGATTGATGATGCCGGCAACACAGCACCAGTCCAACTGACGGCTACAACCACCGATGAGTCGGGGCCGGCACTGGCGTATAGCCCTGCCTTTGGCCGCACCCTGATCGCCTATCTGCGCGATGGTTCGGTCTTCGGTCGGCTGCTGACCGGTAGTAACCCACTTGAGGAGATGTTGCTGCTCTCGGATGGTGGCGCGAATATATATCGACCTGCCGTTGCTGCTACCAGCAATCACTTCATCGTTGCTGCTGGTACACGAGTAGCCAATCGCGCTAACCTGCTATATCAGGCAATAGATGGGAATAGCCGGCTACTCGGCAGTCCGCAACGCTTCGCCTGGCTGGTTGACGCCCCAACTACACTGACGGTTGGCCTGGCCTGTGCCAGTGGTCAACCATGTGTTACCACCCCAGCCGGACTCAGTGGCAGCAGTGGCACCCAAATCGGCACACTATCGGCGCAGATCGTCAGCGAAGCGGATGGATTGTTCGATAGCGGCACGTTGCCAACGCCGTTGCGGTTGATAGTAGATAACACTCCGCCAGCGACCCAGATTGTTTCGCTGGTGGATGGGAGCTATGTACCGGCAACCAATGTCAACAGTGGCCTAGTTGTGAGCGGGATCGTGACCGATACGAATGGAATCGAACTGGTGGAGATCAGTCTGGATGGTGGTGCCTGGCAAGCGACGACTCTGTCTGGCACAACCTGGGCAGCGACACTGGATATAAGCGCACTGGCAGAAGGGCAGCATTCGTTACGAGCGCGAGCGCGTGATGTTGCCGGCAATCAAGGGGCGGCGAGCACACCAGTGACGTTCATCGTTGATCGACAGTCACCAGCGATCACCATCAGCAGTTTCTCTGCCTCCCCTGTGCGACCTGGTCTCGACACCCGCGGTGGATGGGTCTTCCCATTCACCGGTACACTCACCGATCCAGTAGCCGGTACAAGTGCGGGTAGTGGGAGCACGACGGTCACGCTCGAATTGTTGCCGGCGAGCAGCGACGCTGTAACCGGCATACCACAGGAGATTACCGCCAGTGGTGGCAACTGGCAGCACAGCTATCGCCTGACTACTGGTGGTGGCGTTGATGGCCGGATTACACCGCCAACCGGTGTGTACACTATTACCCTGCGAGCCGTTGATCTGGCAGGCAATCTGGCGACAATGACCCATCCGACCCTGCTCCATCTCGACGCCACTTCGCCATCGTTCCAGATGAATAGCAATCCCGGCGACATGATCACCACCACGCTCACACTGTCTGGCGTTGTCACTGATACTGGCTCGGTGGCGAGTGGTGTTCAGGCAATGGCAGCAGCCTGGGTACCGCAAGCGCAGGCTGATGTGCTGGCCGCCGCACGTGTTCGCCTCCTGTTTGAAGAGGCGAACGGCAGCGAGGTCTTTGCCAATGCGGCTGATGCTGCACTGGTTGCAACGTGTAGCGGTGCAGGCTGTCCACAACTTGCCGGTGGTCGCGTTGAACAAGGTATCATATTGAATGCAACCCAGACGCTGAGTATCACCGATACGATGGGAACGTTGAGCAGTGGCTTCAGCGTTGCTGCCTGGATTAGCGGTAGTGGTCGATGGTACGAGCGTGGACTGGCCGGTCAGCCCGGTTATGTCGAATTAACCACAAACAGCGTGCAGTTGCAGGGTAGCAGTGCAACCTGCACGGCATCGTTTACCCCTGCCGGTAGCGGATGGCAGCATCTTGCCGCCACATATGACGGTACAACCCTGAACGTGTATCGTGAAGGAGTTACCATTGTATCAACTCCCTGCAGCGCCGGACATCTGCCCGCCGCAACAGCCCGGATTGGTGGCGGCTTTACCGGTGGGATAGACGAGATGTATCTCTACGACTATGCACTGGCAGCCGACGAAGTAGACAATTTACGCGCCGCCGCAGACCGTACCTGGCAGGCAGTCACACTGGCGACACCCGGCGCAACGAATACCACCTGGAGTTTGACCGTTCCCAACGATCTCGACGGGATATATGCGCTGATGATGCGGGCAAGCGATGCGCTTGCCAATCGCACTGTGCGCGACGGCGAGCTGATCTGGCGTGGACTGGTAGATACTCGTGGCCCACAAGTCACTGTGCGTGTGACACAACAAGGGAGCGGTTCGCTGGCCCGCACGACAATCACCTGTGAGATTCGCGACATCAACCTGAACTATCCAACTGTCGTGTGTCCAGAACCAACCGGGACTATCCTCGAACGTAGCGACCTGTCGGTGTTCTACCAACCGGCTGCCTGGCGGCGACAGAGCAGTGATCTGAAGCTGCTGAACGGTCGCGATATTACCTATGTTGTCGCAGGGCATATCAGCTACAGCGCTACCGCCACTGCTACCGATACATTGGGCCGCAATGGTAGCGGCACCCCACAGTCGGTCACACCATCGACACGCCCGATTGACATCCTTATTACCTCGCCGTCCGGCAACATACGAACGACGCTCGATCCGATTGTACTGGCGGGTGAAGTTAGTGCTAACGCCGGCTTACAGCGCTTGCGCGTTTTACGAGACGGTAGTGAAATTCATAATCAGACCTGGCCGTCAGGCACACCAAACGCCAGTTTCAGTCTGGCGGCCTGGACACCGGGTGAAGGACGTTACGAGCTGGAATTCCGGGTTGAGGACCAGAATGGACAACTGCTTGTCGAAGAGATGACCCTGTTCGTGGATACCGCAGCACCAACTGCAATCGGCTTTGCCAGCGCAGTCATCACAACCGGCAATACGCTGACAAATACGCTGGCGCTACCTGTTCAGGTCACCGATACCGGCGTGATAACCAGTGTGCAAGCGTCACTTGATGGCAGCATCTGGATTGAGGCCGATGCCGACCCGATGGTCAGTGGACGCTGGTGGTTGCCTGTTACTGACGACAACGGTAACCTCGACAACCAGCTCTTCACGATGGTATTGCGAGCCACTGATGCTGCCGGACGCCAGATCATAGCATCGTCACAGACAATCACCGTTGATGTGGTGCCGCCGGCAGTGCAGAATGCAACATTACGCATCGTTGGCGGTCATATCCTGAGCGATGGAACAGTGGTTGTGACGCCCGGATTATCGCTACGGATGGAGTGGAATGCCGGCAGCGATGGTGCCGGACCAGTCACCTTCTTCGCCGGATGGAATACCGACGCCGAACCGAACATTGCCGGTTTAACCGGGTATGGAGCTGGTGCCGGCAGCCATGATCTGACACCGACAGACGGTTCCATCCTCTACGCTCATCTGGTACAACAAGATGCGAACGGAAACCGTCAAGTCCAGACCTTCGGACCGATCATCTACGATCCACCACTGACGCCGGCTGTCATTTCGCAAACCGGTGCTAACGAACCAGAGCGCGCCATCGACAGCCAGTGGCGTAATGGTGCGTGCAGCCTGGTCGGTCAAAACAGTGCGCTGTCACGACGTGCCAGTGAGCTGGCAGCCATCAACGATATACAACGGCTCTACGCAGCCTGGGGCGACCGGGCAATCCGTCTCGCATGGCACGGCGCGATCTGGGATAACAGCAACGATCTATACCTCTACCTCGACACCGCAACTGGTGGTACCACTGCACCGTATAGCCAGGGGATGAGCAGTGGCCAGCCTGATTTGCGCTTACCAACCGGCTTTTCGCCCAATTACCTGATACGTATTGACGACAGCACGACTATGAGCCTGCTGAGCTGGAACGGCACAAGCTGGACATCTGTGAGTGGTAACTGGCAGGTGTGGAGCGATCCGATGGATCCGACACTGCTCGAAATCTACATCCCATTTACGATACTCAACATCACTGCGCCGGCGACAACACCTGTACAGATGCTGGCATACGCGACTGACGAGGACAGCCTGAGAACCTGGGCTGTGATGCCGGCCAACAATCCGCTCACCAGTCCAAAAGTCCTCAACAGCCAGAGCGGTGAGGGTATCGACAACACAGTTGCGCTTACAAACGTTATTGCCTGGGATAACCTTGGTGCAAATAGCTGTCCGGGCCAGGGACAATTGATCGCCGATGTACGCTTCCGCATTACCGTTGAACCGGTTGGGGCCGTCTACTCGATATTCACTGATGAATTGATTGACGATCAATCTCAACTGCTCGATGATAACAGCCAGGTTGACGGACAGCAGATAGCGGAACTAGATAACTACCACCCACCGTTGATTGAAGGCCAGACGATCACCTACACGATTCACTACGAGAATGTGGGTGAAGCGCCGGCAACCAATGTACAGGCATGGATCATCAACTGGGGTTCACTGATGTTGCCGGGTGGCACACTGATCACAGGTGGAGTGCCGTACTACGAGCAGTTCATTAACCTGGGGACGATTAACCCTGGGACGAGTGGCACAGCCACCTTTACCGGTGTGGTTGATCGGCAAATCGCCCGTGATGCCGGCGAAGACGAAGACTGGGCAACAGTAGATATTTCGTTCCACGATGACACGACCGGTTTCGATGCTGCCCTGGACTGGTTCTTCATCGATCATCCGGTTGATATTACACCACCGGAGTATGTCGAGGTGTATGAACCACTCTCATACATCAAGCCGGGAACAACAACGTTGTACGGGCTGGTCTGGGACGAGTCGGATGTGCCACAGATAGAGCTAGAGGTAACGGTTGGTAGTGCATTGCCCTCCATTGTCTCGTGTACCGACACAACCCCCGATGATGGTGAATGGCAGTGTCCGGTCAATCTGGGTACGCCCGCGCATGATACGCCGGTAACCATCCGGACACGGGCCACGGATCGAGCCGGATTGACCAGCACCTGGAGCGATCCTCTGAACCTGATTGTTGATGCTCAGGCACCACAGCTCATCCTGAGCGATGCAACTATCGCTCGTTTGGGTCTGGGGTCAGTAGGAGTGGGGACTCTGCAATTGGATGGGCAGGTCAATGATGAGCGATCTGCGGCTGCGGTCGAGGTGTGTGTTGATCAAAATGACGGGAGAGGCTTCCAATGTACGGAAGTACCGGTAGACGAAACAAATGGCTGGAGCTATGCCCTACCCATCCGCGAGCAAACAGCCCAATCCACACAACGCTTGCGCCTGACGCCAATTGACGAGGCCGGTAATCGTGGCAGCACTCAACAGTTCGATTATGTGATCGACACTATTGCCCCAACACTGAGCAATAGCCTGTTGCAACCGACACAGTTGCAGGCAATACCGCAGCAGACTCCAGTGTTCTTGAGCAATGGTGTACTGATTGGGGGTACATACAACGATGCGGTAGGCGTCACAGCCATCACAGTACGGGTCGAGCGCCCTGATGGTTTGGTAACAAATGGTGCTGCCGAATTGCAATCCGGTCAGTGGCGTTTTATAGTGCCTTTGATAGGAGCTGGTACACATCGCGTGTATGTCGAAGCGCGTGACGCGGCAGGGAACGTGCGGGTTATCGGGCCAATTGTGGTGGGTGGCCCATACCGCATTCACCTGCCGATCATTCAACGTTAGATCAAAGAGGAGGAGGGAAATCACGTTCGGCTTCTCCCCTCAGCGGCTATGTATTACCCATAACTCGGATACTGCATAGCCCGCGTGCAGGAGAGGAACCGGGGGTGATGGCCGGCGAGTTGGCGGGTACAACCCTGCCTCAATTCGTGGAAGCCCCTTGCGGAGCTGGCCTGATGGCGGGGAGTGGTGACGGGAATGCCGGCCCGTGGACGGAAAGCCCGTGCCACGGGAACGGTAGCGAGGTTGTGCTGATAGCGCAGCAGGACGCAGCGGAGCGCATGACCGCCTGGTGTGCGTGATGAACGATGCGCCGTGTCCAGCACGCTGTGCTATCGGAAGCTGGAGGGCACTGCCCGCCGCCAGCGACCGGCAGTCTAACCGATTCCTCAGCGGTGGGGCGATAAGCGCAGTCGGTGCGGCAGCATGGCTGCCGCATTCCATACCACGAGCACGTGCATGGCTGGCGCGTGAGGGAATCGTACCGACACCGTGCACGCCAGAGGCGCGCGCACCCAGCGTTCCAGAATAAGGATTGGGTACACCACTTCCTACTCCTCTCACCCGGTGTGAGTGGGGGCAGGGAATCGCGCTCGGTTCCTCCCCCCAGCGGGGGGAGGCCAGGAGGGGGCGAGAATAAGGTGTACGGAAGCCATATGGAGCACGCCCCATTCCCCACGCCCCATTCCCCACGCCCCCCAGTGGATGCGGATCACCGCGATCAAACACTCTCTACCTGTAAGGCGGTATCATACGGGCCAGGGGCGTATCCGGCGTATAATGTAAGGTGTGGATATGAAGCTATAACTCAACCAAACCATATGTACATTCACTGGTTTCGCCGTGATTTGCGTTTGCGCGATAACACGGCACTGATGGCAGCGGCAACTGCTGCTGGTGGAGCGGTGGTGCCGGTCTTTATTTTCGATGACGCTATTCTGCGTGGGCGCTTTGCCAGCCCGGCACGCACGCAGTTCTTGCTCGATTGTCTGGCGGCGCTCGACGCAGAACTGCGCACGTTTGGGTTGCATCTGGTGGTGCGCCGGGGTGACCCACTGCGAACGCTGTTTGATGTGCTGCGCGAGAGTGGTGCGAGCGGGGTGACCTGGAATCGTGACTATACGCCATACGCGGTTCGCCGTGACACCGCGATCAAGCAGGCGCTGCGTGAGGCCGGTTATGAAGCGCATAGTTTCAAGGATACGGTCATTTTTGAGATGAAGGAAGTGGCGACTGCCGATGGCCGTCCGTATACGGTCTACACCCCGTATGCGAAACGCTGGCGATCACGCCTGGCCGCCGAACCGGTTACAGTGCAGGATATGCCACGGCTAGCGACGATTCCGTTGCCGGTCAGTGAGCCGCTGCCTCATCTGACCGACCTGCTGCCGGATGCGCCGGCGACACTCCCCCGCTTTCCCGCCGGTGAAGCCGTTGCGCTGGAAGCGCTCGAAAGATTCGTGCGTGGCCCACTGGCCAGTTATGCGCAGGGGCGTGATCTGATGGCCGTTGCCGGGACTTCGCGGCTCTCGCCGTACCTGCGTCTGGGTGTGTTGTCACCGCGTCAGTGTGTCGCCGCAGCCCTCGCAGCGCCACCAGGGCCGGGGCCGGAGAGCTGGATCGGTGAATTGATCTGGCGTGATTTCTACGTGCAGGTGCTCTACCATTTTCCGCACGCCCTGCGCGGCAGCTTCAAACCGGCGTATAACCGGATTGACTGGCCGAACGATCCGGTGCTGTTCGCCGCCTGGCAACAGGGGCTGACCGGCTACCCAATCGTTGATGCGGCGATGCGTCAGTTGCAGCGCGAAGGCTGGATGCACAACCGGGCCAGAATGATTGTGGCCTCGTTTCTCACCAAAGATTTGCTGATTGACTGGCGCTGGGGTGAACGCCATTTTATGCATCTGCTGATTGATGGCGATCCGGCGGCCAACAACGGCGGCTGGCAGTGGGCAGCCGGTACCGGCACTGATGCTCAACCCTTCTTTCGCATCTTCAATCCGGTCAGTCAGGGGCAGAAGTTCGATCCCGAAGGTGCGTATGTGCGGCGTTACGTGCCCGAACTGGTCAACGTGCCGACCCGTTACATCCACGAACCGCATAAGATGTCGCTCGCCGAACAGCGCAAAGCCGGGGTGTTAATCGGGCGGGACTATCCGGCGCCGATTGTCGATCACGCCACGCAGCGCACCAAAGCGCTCGAACTCTATCGGGCGGCAACGCGCCATAACGACTCATCAGCAGAACAGTATGCTTGACGATCACACCCAATTGGAATTTCCGGCCAGTGGCATGACGGAACTGCCGCTCATCTGGCAACCGCAGGTGATCCGCTGCAAGGCTGCCGGCCCTGGTGGTCGCCCGCTGCTCGTCTTACTTGACACCGGTACCGACCCCTCGGCGATTGATCTGACGCTGGCGCGGCGGCTCGATCTGCGCCTCGGCGACTTTGCGCTCGGTTCTGATGCAACCTGCGACACTGTGCCGTTCACCGAAACCGTGCTGCCCTGGTTGCGCCTCGGTGAGGTGATGCTGCGCAATCTCTATCTGATGGCCGTTGATTTGCGGCAGATGCCGTTTCCGGTTGATCTGGTGCTGGGATACAACGTTTTGCACCGTCTCAATCTAACGATTGATTATGCTGGTCAAACGGTACGATTGTGCCACCCCGACCTGGCCCCGCCGCCGCCGGGCGCGGAGGGCGCAAGCGTGCCACTCCGCTTCTTTGAGCACTTTCCCGCGTTACCAGCCCAGATCATCGCGCCGAGCGGAGCCACGCACGACGTCATCCTGACAATTGACACCGGTTCCAACGGTGCGCTGACCGTGAGCCGTGATCTTGCCGCCAGTCTGCATCTCGATCTGCACACCGTCCAGGCGGCAACCGGCCACGGGTTCGCTGCTGCAACACCGGTGAGCCGTGGATTCACCGTCGATCTCCAGCTTGGGCCATTCCGCCTGCCGGCAGTCGAAGTTGATGTGCCGGCGACCAGCCACGGCGATCTGGGGCGACAGGGACGGGCCAATGTCGGCAACCGGCTCCTCTCCCGCTTCCGACGGCTTACGCTCGACTACCGGCGGGAAGTGTGTATCCTGGATCGTTGAGGCGCGAGACCATTGCCCGGAGAATGTATGCGGTTGTGGATCGCCATTGTGCTTACCAGCCTGCTTCTCCTCACGCTGACCGGCTCACGGTTAGAGCTGGCCGTCAACCCGGCGCAGCCTCCGCCGATCCGCACTCCGGACTGTCCTCAGCCGACATACCCCGATGCCGATGCGCTGCTGAGCATCTTACCCCAGGCCGGCTACGACTGCACGGAACAGATCGCGGTCGCCCTCAGACCACGGGTCGAGCTATCGCATATCGATCACCTGCTGACGATTGCTGCCGACACCGGCTTCGATGCCCGCACCCGGCGCAATGCGCTGCGCATCCTGGGTCGGCTGGCCGAGAGTGGCCGGGCCACGCGCGCCGGCGAGCTGATGCAGCAGAAACAGGCAGTCGCCACCAGGACGCTGGCCATCAACCTGCTCGAACGCGAAACCGACAATTTTCTCCTGCAGGATGCCGTCTGGCTGCTCGACAGCCTCTACTACCCCAGTTGGGATGCGGCACCGGCGCTGGCGCACATCGCCCTCAGCGACAGTTACGCACCGGCCCTGCGTTACCGGGCTGCCCGTGCCCGTACCCGCCTGATCGCGGCTGAGCCGGGCTACCTGCGTGCCGACTCCCGACAGTTCCTGATCGATGCTCTGCACAGCACCGATCCCGGTGCCCGCACTGCCGCCGCCGAGGCGCTGAGCTTCCTGCGTGATGAACAACTTGGCGCACTCGCACTCTGGCAACAAATGGTAGAGGATGCAATCGCTGCCGCCCCGCCATTGACCGTCGCTGCCGACGACGGCGACCCGCGTGGGGCACGGCTGTTCACCTTTGTAGAGAGTAGTCCAACCGCTTTGACCGCACGGGCGGCGTTGGCGCGGGCTGCCGACCGGCTGGCCGGCGAATGGGCAGCGGCGCCCCGCTTCCAGGCCTTGCAAACGGCGTATGAAGAGCTGGCCTTGCCGGTTGAAATCACAACGACGACCATCACCCTGCGTACCGGCCCAGCGAACGTGACCGACGGCCAGGAGCTGCTGGCAATCGTTGCCAGTGCGTACCGGCAGGCACGCCAGTTCCTGGGAGCGAGTGGCGAAACCGCCATTCCCGGCGAGGAACCGGCCACCTTACGGGTCTTGATCTTCCCCTCGCAAGCCGCCTATCGCGACTACATGCGCGCCTTCACCCCGTTCACAGTTGACGTTGATGGGATTTATGATGCGCAGACGGGCACCCTCTACAGCTTCCGGCGAGGCATTGGCCAGACTGCCAACACACTCGCCGAAACCCTGCGCCACGAGACGAGTCATGCCGTGACTGCCGCCTACGTCTTTCCGGGCCACTGGCTCAGCCCCGGTTACCACAACGAACCAAAGGGCTGGTTCGACGAAGGACTGGCCGAGGTAGTAACGGCCCAGAGCAACCCTAACGGCCCCCTCCAGCTCCACGAACGCCACCTGGCAACCCTCTGCGCAGCACCCTACAAACCGGTGCTGGCCGATCTCCTGGCCCGGCGCGAAGGCTACGACCACTACGGCACCTTCGACTACCCGGCGGCATGGGCCTTGCTGCACTTCCTGCTCAGCGAACGTCCACAGGCGGTGGCCGCGCTTGCCGATGCGTGGCGCAACCAGACCTACCGCTTAAGCGACTGGCCTCGGCTGGCCGGCTGGCCAGACCTGGCAACCGCCGAAGCCGACTGGCATGCAGCGATGGCGCGCTGGTGCCGGTGAGGGGTGGGGAGGGGGAGTGTGGAGTAGGGAGTGAGGAGTGGGGAGTAGGGTGCTCCCATTTGATGACTACAGCTTATATCAAAATCTGGTGTCATAGGGTTCATAACCGCCAGGCGACCCTGATGGCAGCGCAAACACGTTTCGGCGTGGCTACCGTTGCCCGCGAGAGATGCCCGTATCGCGTCGTTTGGAGTGCGGCAGCTATGTTGCTGTGCCAACCGTGCTGGCGATCAGGCGCGGCGTGCAGCGCACTCCCTTACCGGCATGTGGTCACACAAACACGTTTCGGCGTGGCTACCATTGCCCGCGAGAGATGCCCGTATCGCGTCGTTTGGAGTGCGGCAGCATGGCTGCCGCACCAGCCGTGCTGGCGATCAAACTATGGCACTTTGCCTGCCACGGCAACTTCGACACTCAGGCCCCCAACAACTCACCGCTCATCCTGCAAGACCGATACTTCCTGCGGCCCGACGATCTGGTTGGGAGGGCGCAAACCCGCCTGCGCACCGACCGACCACTGGTCTTTCTGAACGCCTGCCGGGTCGGTCAGGGTGGTCTGACGCTGACCGGACTGGGGGGCTGGGCGGCCACGCTGGTTGGTCATTGTCGGATCGGTGCGCTCATTGCGCCGCTCTGGTCGGTACACGACGGCGCTGCCCGCCATTTCGCCGAAGCGTTCTACACTGCCTGTCAGCAAGCGGGGATGACGTTGGGCGAAGCAGTCTGGCAGGCGCGTGTCGCCACCCGTAATGCCTTCCCCGAAGATACGACCTGGCTGGCCTACAGCCTCTACGCGCACCCGAATGCGTGGCTGGTGATTGGGGGAGAATAGCTCATACGAGACAGGGAGAAGGGAGTATGTGGGTGTGCTGACTGTGTGTTGGTTTTGAAGGATGCGGGTGCCGTGTCAGCAGCATTATGTCAAATCTGGTTCAATCATCGCCCGCGCTCAACCGTTACCCTCAAGCAGCACCTGTTAGTGCTCCGTCGTGCTGCATACGTGCTGGCATCCCCTGGGAGCGCGAGCCTCCGGCTCGCTCATCACCTGACACCGCCTGCTGTACCTGCTACCAGGAGTGTCGTACACCCTGCACCAGCGCACGACAGCGGGTGAGATAGGTCATGCGCTCTATATACTGCGTCGGCAGTGAGGTACCTGTACCATACCATGTGGAGCGGGCTTCCGGCCCGCGCTTGTAACGCACCTCTGCAACCGCTGGGTGCTGGCGACGGAAAATGATGGGCAGGCTAGAAGCCTGCACCATAATCCGCACCGTTGCTCACGCACTGTCCACGCATCACGGTACGGTTACGGTACGGTTAAGGCACGAGCACGGCTGCTACGGCAGCGTGGCTGCTGCACTCCACACCGCGCACCAGGAGCAACCCTGTCTGGCAACAGAATCCTCTCCGAAACGTGATCTCATTATCTGCGTCGCGGCAACGATGGTTGCGTAGGGGCGGGTTTAGAACCCGCCCCTACGGACGATACACATGCCTGTTCACATTGCCATACCAGGGATGTGATGAACGAGGGGGGGGCGGAAGGACAGGTCTTGAATCGCGTGCCATGCATTGCATTTGTTTGATACTAGACACAAACAACGCTCCCGGCAATGTCCATGGCAACGGCGGCCATCCTGATACCTTGAACACCGGCCGGTGTCAGTACATCCACATGCCGACCCAACAGCTTCTCAAGGTACTCAGCAAATTCAACAAATCGAAAGCCGATTGGTCGCTCAAACTCTACGAGAACATCAACATCACTCTCTTCGGTGGCACAACCTTTTGCATACGATCCAAATATACCGATTGTTTTTACGCCATATTCATGACAAAGATAGGCTTTGTTTCGTCTGAGCAAAGACAGAATTTGTTCCTGGGTGAGCATATCCGCGAACCTTGAGACTCTTCGAGTAGTTCTGGGTATGATCTGACAGCATAGAGATCGATTGCAGGAAGCCTTTTTTGATGGTGCGCCAGGCTCTCAGCACATACTCCCACTACTATCGGTCGGTGTAAGACAGCTATCCCAGATCATTGACATTCACAATGCGTTTGAGCCTGTGTCTTAGTATATCTGGTTTCCGGCCAGAATACAACAGTGTTTTCAGATTAAGCAGGTATGTCATAACGAGTACACACAGCATCTCCGTGACCAGAAGAATAAACAGCGTGATATGCGCCTGATGGCAGAGGTCAACCTGATGGCGATGACAAGCAGTTGCGTCGTTTGCAACTGGCCTGACCACCCGTGCATTGTTCAAGCGTACCACCAGCGAGTCGTTTGGTTGTCGTTAGCATCAGTAGGGGCGACGCATGTGTCACCCTACCGTCCAGCGGTGCATCGTTCAGGGGCAGATCAGGGTATTCCCTGGCTGGTGTGTCGTGGATTCTACTCTACCAGATTTGATATAATTCACGCACTTACGTACAGAGGAGCAACTCTCTGGCCGGTGACGATATGGTGATTCGCACACTCTCTGCTCCTCACAACGTGCGAACCTGAAGGGCCGGCGGGTTCAGCCGGGAGACGATCATATCAGAACTGGATATACAACACCTCCGGCAGCAGGTCGAAGTAATGATGACCACGCGCCCCAACGTGCGCCTCGTCTACCTGTTTGGGTCACAGGTGAGCGGCACAACCGATCCGCTCAGCGACGTTGATCTGGCTGTCTTGTTGACGCACGGTACTTCAACACTGCAAGCGCTGGCTGAACTTGAACATCGTTTCGCGGTGATCCTGGATGGGAGAAAGGTCGATCTGGTCATCCTCAATCAAGCACACATTGAACTGGCCTATGCCGTTATCGCACAGGGCATGATCATCTACCAGCGTTCTCTTGCCGAACGGGTTGAGTATGAAGCGGAGGTCATGAGTCGCTACGGTGATTACCTCCCGTTCTTGCAGTCCCAGCAACAAGATATTTTGAAAGGAACCGGTAATGAACGTCGCGTTCAGCGGTATCGAGTGGCGCTTGAACGAACTCTGCGAACAATTGGCACGTCTGACGCCACTCCGTACTCGAACGAAGACTGAGTTTCTGAGTGATCCGTACTTACGCGACATTGTACAGTCACAGAATCGCCGTTCAATCAGTCCATAAATTAACACGCCACCCTGTTACCCTGTTAGTACCTCTCTGGCGTGCAGCAGCCCTGCTGTCGCACCAGCCGTGCTTACGGTCAAGTGCCGGGCGCAGATTCGTAGCACTCATCAAGATTTGATATTACCTGCTAACCGCTCACCAGACATCAGGAATGGGGGTAGGTCCTGTGCCTGCCCCCATCCGACGTTGATTTGATCGTCGCTTAACGATTGCCCCGTTGGCAAGTGTACGGTGTGTGTGGCAGAGGTTTAACCTCGCCTTCGCAGCGATATGCTCCGTCAAGGACGGATCACCAGTGTACATAGCATATCCGCATCCATCCGCCAGACCCGCGTGCATCCGCATGCCACAGGTGATCGACCCTACCAGTGACGTGTCGTGAGGGACAGTACCACCCTCAACGATTGCCCCGTTGGCAAGTGTACGGTGTGTGTAGCAGAGCTTCAACTTCGCCTTCGCAGCGATATGCTCCGTCAAGGACGGATCACCAGTGTACATAGCATATCCGCATCCATCCGCCAGACCCGCGTGCCACAGGTGATCGACCCTACCAGTGACGTGTCGTGAGGGACAGTACCACCCTCAACGATTGCCCCGTTGGCAAGTGTACGGTGTGTGTGGCAGAGGTTTAACCTCGCCTTCGCAGCGATATGCCCCGTCAGGGACGGATCACCAGCACATATATCCATCCGCGTCCATCCGCCAGACCCGCGTGCATCCGCGTTCCGCAGGTGATCGACAGTACCACTCAAGATTTGCTATCACACCCCGGCCTGGGCGGCACCGCGACTGGTGATGTAGGCGTAGGCCATCCGTGGTGTGTTCCAGGCCAGGCCAACCTCACCACGGGGTGTCAGGACAATCACGCCGCCACGTCCATCTGGCACCAGTTCAGACAACAGTTTGATCCCGCGTTCGGCAGCCTCCTGGGGGTGCATACCGTCTTCAAGCAATTCGACGACCCGTCGGGCCAATGCCACACGAGTAATAGACTCGCCCCAACCGGTACATACCGCTGCCCCATCTGCAGTGGCGTAGAGACCACAACCAATGAGCGGCGTATCACCGACCCGGCCAGGCAATTTGAAAGGTGTGCCACCGGTTGAATTGGCAGCCACAAGCTGGCCGGACTGATCAAGGGCAATCGCCCCGACGGTGTCGTGACCGCTGGCCGGTGGTGGTGGTGGCGATCCCTGTGCTTTCCAGGCCAGCCACAACTGGCGTTCACGTTCTACGACTAACTCTGCATTATCGCAGAAAGGTATACCCACTGTCGCCGCAAATGCTTCAGCACCGGGGCCAACCAGCATCGTCGCCGGCCCGTTCAATACGTGGCGGGCGAGTGTGATTGGATTGCGAATGCGCTGGAGACCGGCAACTGCACCGTAACGCAGCGTGCGACCATCCATCAATGCCGCGTCCAATTCAACAGTGCCGGCACTGGTCAGCACCGATCCGGTGCCGGCGTCAAAGATCGGATCGTCTTCCATCACCCGCACCGCCGCCTCCACCGCATCAAGCGCACTACCACCGTTCTGCAACACCTGCCATCCGGCAGTCCGCGCTGCGATGCAACCGGCAATATGAGCGGTGACCTGATCATCGGGAATGGCCCACGCCCCACCGTGGACGATAAGTGCCTGCACTGGTTCTGCTGTCATCATTCACCTGCTGCACATCTTACAACGACCTCGAAAACAAAACCGCCGCCATTTCGGCGGCGATTGATACCTGGTGGAGCCAAGGGGATTCGAACCCCTGACCTCAACACTGCCAGTGTTGCGCTCTTCCAACTGAGCTATGGCCCCTTCTCTGGTGGAGGTGAGGGGATTCGAACCCCTGACCTCGACAGTGCGATTGTCGCGCTCTTCCAACTGAGCTACACCCCCGCGCCCTCACGCCGCGTTATCTTACCACGAATAGAGAGGAATGTCAAACCAGAAACGCTGTCACTCGACTGTGTTATAATACTTACCGACCGGTCGGTTGGTATTACAAAGTACGTCAAGGAGCGCTGATTATGAGCGATGAACGTCGGCGGAATCAAATCCTGGGTCTTCTCTTTGTTGGTGTTTTGATGGCCGCGCTCGATATTGCGATTGTCGGGCCGGCATTGCCCGCGATCCAGCGCGTCTTTGGGGTTGATGAGCGGGCGTTGTCCTGGGTCTTTTCGATCTATGTCCTGGGCAACCTGGTTGGCACCCCGACCATTGCCGCACTATCGGATCGGTTTGGTCGGCGAGCGTTGTACGTCGTGAGCCTGAGTGGCTTTGCACTGGGGTCACTGCTCGTTGCCATTGCCCCCTCTTTTCCCATGCTCCTCTTAGGCCGTCTGGTGCAGGGGGTAAGTGCCGGTGGCGTGATTCCGGTTGCCAGTGCCGTTATCGGTGATACGTTTCCCCCTGAACGGCGCGGCTCGGCCCTGGGATTGATCGGGGCTGTGTTTGGGATTGCGTTCTTGATCGGGCCAATTATCGGTGGATTGCTCCTCTTGATCGGCTGGCAATGGCTCTTCCTGATCAATCTGCCGCTGGCCGCAGTGCTGATCATCTTCAGCCTGCGCCTTTTGCCGGGTCGCACGCGCCAGTCTGCGGCAACCTTTGATCTGGCCGGCCTTATTGTGCTCGGACTGATGCTCACCGGTCTGGCGTATGGTTTGACCGAACTCGATCCGGCGCGATTGAGCAACGGATCGCTACCGCTGCCGGCAATTGGTGCATTGATCGTGGCGTTCGCGCTGGCACCGATCTTCATTGCTATCGAGCAACGGGCCGGTGAACCCATCCTGCAACCGGCCATCTTTCGTTCACGCCAAATCTGGATAACGGCAGTTCTGGCAATCGGCGCGGGGATTGCCGAGTCTGCCGTTGTCTTTGTGCCGGCACTGCTCACGGCGGCCTACGGTGTCAGCAGTTCGACGGCCAGTTTCATGTTGCTACCGGTGGTGCTGGCGATGGCGATTGGGTCACCGGTTTCGGGTCGCCTGCTCGACCGCTTCGGCTCGCGGCTTGTGGTGAGTATTGGTGTCGCGCTGAGTGGAATCGGGATGCTGATCCTGAGCACATGGCCAACGAGTCTGGTGGCATTCTACCTCGCAGCGGTCGTCAGCGGTTTAGGTCTGGCGATCTTGCTTGGGGCCGCCTTGCGGTATATTCTGCTGAATGAAGTATCGGCAAACGAGCGGGCTGCCGCTCAAGGACTGCTCACCGTTACGATGGGGAGTGGTCAATTGTTGGGAGCCGTCCTGGTAGGTGTGCTGGCTGCAACCGGAGGTGGCGCTGTTGCCGGCTATGCGCTGGCCTTCTTCGTGATCGGGATTGTGATGCTCTTGCTCACACCGTTCGCACTGGCCCTCAAGAGCCGTAGTGCCGAGCGGGCAACTGCGATGGCGCACGCCCATTGATCAGGTTTATCCAATCTGGCGTGATCGTGGTCATCGTATGCTATCCCCCGATCACGCCGGCATCGTCTCTGAGTATAGCTGCGCAGCACCGGCATTTCTGCTGCGGATGATCCGACGGAGTAGACGCTGGTTACAGACAGGGTTGCTCGTGGCGCATGAATCGGAGATGGCTGAGGGATGTGAGGATAGGGCAGGCTGGAAGCCTGATCACCATTGTCTGTTACCAGCACAGGCTGGAAGCCTGCCCCACGGAGAGCAGCATCGCTGCCTCGCTGACAGCGCAGCAGCCGGTATCGATCAAGATGTGACATTAGAACTTGTTGCAAAAAACAGCTACCAGAAGTTATCTCATTCTACCGACCGACTCCAGGATCGTGACAGGCACACCGCATCCGCGTGACCAGCCGGTTCAACGGCGGACCACGCACCGGATCGTAAGCATGGCCAGCGCGGCAGCATGGCTGCCGCACTCCAAACGACGCACCACGCGGGTGATGGGCGAGCAAGGCAACCAATGCAGCGCGTGATGGCACTGGAGATGGTTATCAGAGCACGACAGTACAGCTTTTTATGAAATAAGTTCTACACACGCTGCCACCAGGATGCGCTAAGATGAAGGAAACCCTGGTGTCAGCTTTACGGACAATGATATGAGTCGACAACAACATTCAGAACAGATTCGCAATCGCATTATCGATGAGGCAGCACGCCTGATTGTGGCTTACGGCTACGATGGCATTGCTATGCGCGAGATTGCTGAAGCAGTGGGTTTGTCGAAGGCCGGTCTCTATCACCATTTTCGCGACAAAGAAGATTTGCTGGTGGCAGTGCTCACCAACTGGGCCGATGAGATGGCTGCCCTGGTAGCGGCTGCGGAACGTCAGCCTGACACCCGTAGCCGGCTTTCCACGCTGATCCACGGGCTGTTTGCAAAAGCGCCGGCTCAACGCGCCCTGGTTCGGTTGAGTAATCACGATCTCCCTCGCCTGAGCGCAACTGCTCGCGCCAGCGTCGAGCGCTGTTATGCCAATGGGTTGATTGAACCAATCTCAACAATGATTCGGAATGGTATCGAACGTGGGGAGTTACGACCGGTTGATCCGCACGCTGCAACCTGGTTGCTGCTGGGGATGCTCTACCCGTTTTTTCACACCGATCAGGCACCGGCTGGCGAGCAGGGTCACGTAATTGCAGACCTGATCCTTACGACCTTTTTCGATGGGTTAGCGCAACCATAGCCTGCGGGTCAGGCAATGATGACACACGTATTACGACCCTGTGCTTTTGCCTGGTATAACGCACTGTCAGCACGTGCAATCAGGTCATGCTCATCGGTCATCTCAGGTTGTAAGACTGCACCACCCACACTGATTGTCAATGGATGCAGCGGCCAGGCCGCCATCTGCACCAACCGGCGTAACCTCTCGCCCAAGACCTGAGCGCCGTCGCCGGCAGTTGCCGGTAGGATAACAGCAAATTCTTCACCACCATACCGGGCGACAATGTCGTGTTTGCAGCAACCTTCACTGAGAAGTTGGGCAATCATGCGGAGCGCTTCATCGCCGGCAAGATGCCCAAAGGTATCGTTGTCTTGCTTGAAATGATCGACATCGATCAACAGCAGCGCCAGAGTTACCTGGTAACGCCGCGCCCGCTCAATCTCTTCGCTGAGGCGCAACGCAAAGCCACGCCGGTTGAACACACCGGTCAACGGATCGGTGAGCGATTGCTGTTGTGCGGCTGCCAGTTTGTCTTCCAGACTCTGAAGGTACGCATTCAGCGATAGATACTCCTGTTCGCGCTGTAGCAGACGCTGTTCGAGGCGCAACAGATCACGCCGGATTTCAAGCTGAGTCACAACCTGCCGTGACAGTAAGCGCAGCATCTCAAGCTGTTCCGGCGAGAGCTGACGCGGCTGAAGATCGATAACACAAACCGTGCCAAGGGCATACCCGTGTGAAGTTACGAGTGGCGCACCGGCGTAAAAGCGAATGTACGGTTCGCGGCGCACATAGGGATTGCTGGCAAAGCGCGGATCACGGGTTGCATCTGGCACTACCATCACGTGATCAGGATCATTGATTGTGAATGCACAAAACGTGAGAGTACGCTCGACTTCGCCATCGCTGAACCCCAACCGCGCCATCGACCACTGGCGATGGCGGTCAACCAGGTTCACCAGGGCAATCGGGGTCTGGCAGATGTACGCCGCGATGCGTACAATGTCCTCGAAGATCTGCTCAGGGAGTGTATCAAGGATCTGAAAGCTCTCCAGTTCACGCAGGCGTTCTTCTTCATTCGGCGGGATTGGGGGTAGAACGATCTGATCATCGGTATTGTCTGGCTGTTCCTCAGTCATCAGTTACAACCTCAGCGGGGGATAGACTGTCTCCTGTAGATATTGTATAAGAAAACACAAATGTGATCGAAAATCCAATTCTGTCACAATAATTGAAGGAACACCCGATTGAAGAACTTCATAGTGCCTCAGCTTGACAAGCAATCGCTGCTCTACTACACTGGCAACGCATTAAAGAGCGTCAATATCAGGAGCAAGGCATGGCGCGGATCGTCGCCGTTATCAACTTGAAGGGTGGTATTGGCAAAACCACAACCGTCGTCAATGTCAGTGCCGGTCTGGCATTGAAAGGTGCGCGCGTCTTGCTCATTGACATCGATGCCCAGGGCAACCTGGCGATGGCGCTCGGTGTCCAACCGCGCCGCACCCTTTACGAGGCGATTGTTGAACATAAGCCGCTCACCGATTTGCGCATCACTGCCCGTCCCAATCTCGATCTGGTTGCCGCAAACGAAACGCTGTTGCTGGCGCACCAGGCCATTGCCGGGCGTGCGGATTGGGTACGGGTGCTTGAACACCTGGTACGCCCGCTACGCAACGAGTACGACTTTATCTTCTTCGATTGCGGTGGCTCTCTCACTGTGCTCAATCAAAATGCGTTGATCGCAGCCACTGATGTGATTATCCCGACGACGGTTGAGCCGTTTGCGGTGAAAGGGCTGGAAAAGCTGATCGCTCAGATCGGTCGAGTGAAAGGTGGCACCGCCGTGGTGCGGGCCATCATCCCAACCATGGTAGACCCGCGTATGCGGCAATCGGTAGAACTGCTTGCCTACCTGAATCGCACCTACGGACGACTGGTTCTGCCACCGGTGCGCGTGAATGTACGGCTCTCCGAAGCCTCTGCCGTTGGTAAGACGATCTACGAGCACGATCCTCGTTCACGCGGTGCTCTCGACTATGCCCAGATTGTTGAACTATTGAGTAAGGATTGGGATTTTCGCCCGGCTCGCCTGGTTGCCACCCCAAACGCAGGACAATCGCCGACCGTATCGTCAGCGGCTTCACCACTTGCACCATTGGTAACGGGGGGCGGAGAGGTACAAACCGACACCTGCCCCAACTGCAACCATCGGCTCCAGCGTGCTACCGTCGCCGGCTATCGTATTACCTACTGCACCAACTGCCGGTATCGCCGGCAAGAGCTAATCCGTGGTGAACCGTAGATAACACCCATACCCACCCGGTACTACGAGTGATACGTTCACCAGCAAGCTCTGGCAATACCCCCTGACCGGACTGACGCCGGTAATAACATAGCGTACAGCAATCACCGTCGATTATTCTGGCGAGAGTGGTCTGTGTGATGATGCAAATCTTCAATCGCACCGGCCAGATCGCTGTATACATGGGTAATTGGCAGCTCAATACCTAGACTCACCATCGTCTGCGCAACTTCCGGGCGTACACCGACCAGCACCACATCGGCACCCAACAGGCGAACACTTTGTACCAACTGAATCAATCCACCAGCCACCCCGGTATCGATGAATGGTACACCGGTGACATCGAGAATTAACCAGCGTGCCCGTCGCTGTTCGACGGCAGTCAGGGCCTGTTGCTGAATGGTTGCCAGCCGTTCCTGATCAATCGTTCCTACTAATGGAATAGCCAGCAGATCGGTTCCAGCCGGCAACACCGGAACACTCAGGTTCCGAATCACGTCACGTTGTGCAATTACCTCGGCGAGCAGGCGATCTTGTTGTAAAGTACGCTCCTCTAACTCGCTTAGCGCCTCCTGCAAGGCTTCTGTCTGTGCATCAACCCGTCGATCAAGCTCGTCGTTCAACAACCGCAACTGATCGGCAGTTTGCTTTGCCTGTTGGAGCGCCGCCTGCAACCGCCGATGAAGTGCCTCATTCCCGGCACTCTGCACAAAACTGACAATGCCGAGAAAGGCACAGAGCAAACTCACAGGAATTAAAAAGTCGCGTGTGGTAAGGCTGAGTGGCGTCGGTTCGAGAAAAAAAGCAATACCTGCTAAACTGCATGCTGTAAGCAAGAAGACGAGGATCAGACTACGCAGACTTAAAACGGTTGCCGCCAGCACCAGAGGAACTGCCAGAAAAATGATTGTTAACCCATTGGGCGTAACAAACAGTGCGGCTAAAGTGCCGACCAGCGAGATCATGACCGTCAGCCATCCGGCAAGCTCAACAAAACCCCTAAACGTTATAAAGATCACAAAAATGTATAGAATAACACTGACCGCAGAAGTAGCAAACAATCTTGTGACTTGAGAAAGATTAAACAGCAGCGAAATTACCACCACCAGGTTGATACCGAGCAAACCCAGCGCAATAACAATGATATTTCGCCCACGCTGGCGTACCTCTTCATCAGGGTGACGGACATTGAGCAGGGTGCGTATCGAGTTGAACATAGAAACACCGTTGCTTGTATCTTTGACCAGACAATGATTATAATAGGTTAACGGTTTTTTGACAACTTTCATCAATCGCAGTATGTCAGATCAACCACAACCGATCCCGTTTCGATCTGTTTTGCCTTATCTTGGCGCAGCTATTGTCATGCTGACCGGGATAGGTCTCCTCGGCCTGATCCAGCAACGCCCCCTTATTGTCGGCCATGGCTTCCTACGCATTGACGGCTTGAGTGCTCTGACAATGGTGCTGGCCGGTCTGATCGGGCTAACGGTTCCGCCTTCCTGGCGAAGAATAGGTCAACTGGGTGCGTTGTGCATCGCACTCCTGAGCGGGCATCTGATCGGGCTGGCGCTGGGGTCGCTGATCGGGACGCTGCTGTCTGAAGACCGCCGCTATTACCTTAGCGGAGCAGGGATGGCTGCCGGCTATCTGCTGATCGGGGCCGGTGCCGATTCGTGGTGGCTCGAATTCAGTGGTACCGGTCTGAATAGTATCAGTTTCGTGCTGCTCCTGGCCGGCGCTGTGATCGCGGTGGGTGGTATCGAGACTATAAGCCGGCGTGAATCTCCTTTTGATCCACTGATCGCCTTGATCGGCTTGACTGCCCTGCTACGCCTGTACTCGGTTGGGCCGTGGAACCTGGGCTGGCAATTCGCGACCCTGCTGGCAGGTAGTGCCCTGGCGTTGGGGGCAGTGTGGCGTGCGGTTTCGGCTGAAGCAGCGCAGATCGCCGAGTCGTGGTTACAACGCGCTATCAGTGGTCTGGCGATGGTCGCGGTCGGATGCGCCACCCCAGCCGGCGTTGTGGCTGCCGGTCTGCTCTTACTCCATCTGGTTGTACGACGGTTGGGCAATCCAGTGTCCGGCACAGCGCCCTGGGCCGGCTGGATGTTGAGTGGAGCGGTACCGGGAACGCTGGGATTTATCGCCTTCTGGTCGGTCAGTGCCGCTGCGATGGCCGCCAGGATTGCCGTGTTGGCGATTGTGGTCTGGACGGTTGCGTTGTTGCTTATCCTGGCTGCCGGCAGGAACATCGCTGGTCAGCATCACCAGCGGAGCAGTATCGTCGCGTTGATAAGTCTGGGCGGAGGACTTGCATCGCCGTGGCTGGCACGCTGGTTGTTGCGTCCGCTGAGCGATCATTTGCAAGGCGGGCTGACACCTTACGGGGCAATCGAGCCGTGGGGGTGGGCCGGTCTGCTGGCCCTCGATGCCGGATCACGAACTGCTGCGACTGCACCCGGTCTGGCACTGCTGGCCCTGATCTGTTTGATCGGTGCTCTGGCCTGGCTGATGTTGCGCTGGCGGAGAGGTGTATGAGTGATCTCCTCGGTGCTTTGGGTCAGGCCTGGCCACGGCTACTCCTCTATCCAGGTGGCCTCAGTGCAATGCTGGCCGTCGTTATGTTTGCTCGTCTGCGGGGTGTGACCATTACTCGCGACCGTCATATCACAACGCTCATCGACACCTTGCCGCCACTGTGCGTCCTCACACTTCTCCCACTGGCACCGGCAGCTTCATTTGCCTACGGTCTTGATCTGGCGACCACATTACTCTTGCTCATGTGGCCGGTTATGCACCAGGCCGCTCAGGAACGGCGTGATCCCCGCGACGTGATCAATCAATATCTCCCCATCATCATGGCGGCCATGGTATTTGCCAGTATCACTAACACCCTCAGCCTCAGTGGCCTGCTCCGCTGGCCGGCAGAACCACTGCCGCAGATCGGTTACAGTCTGGGCATCGTGGCATGGTTTGTTGGATCATCTCAAATTATGTCAACAAGGCCCAATCTGGCAACCGCCTGTAGCGAGCTGGGGTTCGTGATGGTCGGTGTTTTGCCGCTGAGTGCTGGATTGCAGGCCCTGCCTGTTCCTGGCGAAATAGCGGGATGGGGAATTGTGTTCGCAAGTGTGGTTATCGCGATGGTTATCACCATCGGCGCCGGCTATCTTCCGCGCTGGATACGCTATCTGATAGCCGGTGCAACACTGCTGGCGAGTGGTCTGGCGATAGGATAAGCTATGCGGCATCGACCGAGCGATAACCACCATTCCCGTGTGGATGGAAGGTCTCACTCAGGTTCGCAATGATCGTGCGGGCCAGATTCATCTCCGAACGTAGAAGCTGGCGCAGGCTCTGTACATCCCGATCTTCCCACTGCTCAAACAGATCGACCATAGTCGAGCTAACCAACTGCACCGCTTCCAGCTCCACTTTTTGCCCAACAGGCTGGTAAATTCGGCGCACTTCAACCGATACCGACTCCATTTCCATCAAATCCGCCGGAAAGAGGCGCTCGAAAGCGCTGCGAACCGCACGTTGAAACATCCGCACCAGCTCAATATCGCTCCGATCACGATGGTTGACCAGGGTAACCGTGTACGTCAGCGTTAACTCAAGCGGGTCAGCCGGCAAATCGCGCCCTTCGCTAATTAATTGATGTACCGGTGACCAGGTAAAATTCAGCTCCAGCCACGGCGGCATCGTTGCCAGCGTCAACGGCTCGGCGTGTTCGGGAAAGAGTTCTATTTTACACGTGCGATCATGCGTTGCCGGGATGACGCTCTCTACCAGCGCATGTTCGTGCAGGCCAACACTCAGCCACGCATCTTCGAGCGCCATCACGAGATCGTCGTAGGTTACCATCAATGCCACTCCTTAAAGTTCGGTATCTAACCTCTTGATTGTACCGTAGTCTGACAACGATGGCAACCAGGGTGTAGCCGAAAAAGGTCGATCTCTTGTCTACGGCTACGTTCAGGCATTCAGCAAGTAGGTGATAATAGCTTGTGACTTACCTTTAGCACGCAGTTCACGACGATTTGCCACTGGTATTGTCGCAGTAAGGTATTGTTGCGCTCGTTCGGAAATCAGAATTTCACCTGCCTGAGCGTGATTCTCGATTCGTTTGGCCGTATTTACAGTATCACCCATGGCATCGTAGAAACGCACGTTCGCACCACCCAGCAACCCTTCAACAACCGGACCAACGTCGATGCCAATCCCTACGCCAAGTTGTTTATCGGTCAAAAATCGATGGATTTCGTCGATCATCCTGTTCGCAGCGGCAATTGCTGCCTGGATGTGGGGAAAAATAGCCATGACTTCATCAGCCGTGAATTTCCATTTGATTGCCGAGTGTTGGAGAAGAATCGACTCGGATCGACGATAATACTCATTGAGAAGATCAACTACTTCTTCAGGTGTATGAACTTCGCTCCAGGCAGTAAATCCCCGGATGTCCATAAACAAAATTGTTCGTTCACGACGTGTAGTTTGTAAAGCTGTTGGATCACTCAGGGATCGCACCAAAAGGTCTCTTCCAAGAAGCCATTCAGAATACGTTTTTAGCATCTGCGACGTATGCCGTAGCTTTTTCAGATAGGTATCAGCAGTAACATTAGCCAAACCAATACTTAAACCAATGATCATTACCGACATGCCAACAAACACATGGCTGGGATCGGCAAAGAACGACATTAACGACAGTGTCTGATCATGATTTACATGGGTTTCAAATATTCCATACATAAAAAAGAGGATAGAGACACGAGTAGCATTTTCGATGATGGTAAATAGCGAAGAAAAGCGCGGCAGGTAAAGCTTTAATTCCTGCACAATCCCAATCGCTATCGAAAAGAACCAATACGCCAGGTGGTTAGGCTCGGTAAAGAATTGGGCACCTTCCAGAGATGCTTCGATGAACGTATAAATAGCTGGCCCTATTAAATGTCCAAACAGTCGATGAAGCCGTTTTTCGGCCTGACAGGTTAGCCAATAGGCCTGTATAAGCGCAGCAACGATGATGATGTAAGGGTCTGATGATCGAAGATAGTCAAGGGGGTGCCCCATGAGCAATTCGTACAGGATATTGGTGATAGGAAAATACAATGTGTTGTTGAACAGCTCAAGTGCAAATCGGGCACGAAACGTACCATAAATGCTCTCTTCAATGAGCGTGGGGGTTGACACGTGATGGAACGCTTTCATGGATGGCACCTCCACATCTAAAGGAAATGATTACAATCGCTCTTTTTTCCTCAGCACCATCGTCACCAGCACCCGATAGATCGTCAGCAAGAGCACACTGCCGCCGCTCACCCAGTACCATCCGGTCAGGAGATCGGTATCGCTCCCACTGTACAGCGCGTGTAGGAGGCTGAGCAGCCAGATGACAAAACTGAGAAAATGGATCAGGCGCCACATCGTCTGTCCAATCCGCTGCCTGACGTAGAAACTGAAGGCAATGATGAACATACCGTACAGGGTCAGTTGTCCCAGGCCGACCCAGAGCGGTTCGTAGCCGGTGTACGCAAAAGGTACGAGTATTTGCGGCAGGGTGGCGCTGATATAGCGATCACCGAGCAGGATCAGGGCGTGAAAGATGGCGAAGGCCAATCCGAGCAGGCTGGTGTGTTGATGGAGATCGAACGCCCCCGGCCCACCCGGCCACAAGCGCGCCATGCGATTGGTCATCAGCAGGCCAAAGATCATCGACAGCCAGAGCAACCCATACGCGACCACCGCACTGCTGCGCGAGAGATACCAGTAGGCTTTCGGTTCATCACCCAATAGCGATGCGCTCAGGTTTGGTGCCCACGTGGGCAGGACGATCACCGCAGCAAAGGCACCCAGAATCGCACCGAGCAGCAGGGTCAACACCGCACCCAGCGGCATTGCCGGGGGGAGATTAGCGAGTTCGGTGATCGGTGTCACCATCCGCGCAGGACGGCCAGGAGCCACCTTTTTGGCTTCTGTGAGTTCAGATGAGGAAGCTGGATTTGTCATGGAACACCTCACTAAGTTGATACTAGAGGCTTGCAGCCGATTCAACAGCCGGACGCCAGCAGCAGCGGGTGAGGGTAGCAGTGCGTATCACTGTACCGTCGGTAGTTACCAGCAGGCCGGCGAGATCAGGTCGGGCATTCAACCAGCGCAAACCCTCGTCACTTCCGAGTATCACAACCATCTTCGCCGCCATCTCGGCAAGCGGCAGGCTGGACGCAATGACCGTGGCTGCCAGCACGTCGGTTTGCGCCGGTGCACCGGTACATGGGTCAATCACATGGTGCATCCAGCGCCCGTTGTGCTGCCAGCGCCGATAATCTATCCCCGATGTCGCAATTCCTCCGCGCCGAACCAGCAGCAGCTCGATGCCGGTATCAGGCTGCCGTGGATCGGCAATTTCTACCGGCCAGGGTGTACCATCGCGGCGCGGCCCGCTGAGTGCGATGTCACCACCGGCATCAACCAGGGAGGGAAAACGTTTTCCCAGCCGGCGCGCAACGATGGCCGCCGTCCAACCCTTGGCACTGCCACCCAGATCAAGCTGTACCCCTGCCGGTAACGCGATGGTACGTCGGTAAGGATCACACGTGATACGCTGCCAGGAGGGGATCGCAACCGGGGTCTGAATAGATTGCCTGTGCGATGCAATAAGCATACCGAAATCACGGTCATAGCCGGCCTCGATCAACGCTGCACCGACCGTTGGCGTCACCAGGCCCTGACTCAGACGGGCAATCCGCAGGGCGTGACAAACCGCCTGCCAGAGTGTCCGTCCAACCCGGCGCGGCCCTTGCCCGGCGGCACGGTTGAGTACACTCAATTCGCTCTGCGGACGAAACCGGCTGAGGATCTGCTCGTGGTGCAGAAAGATTTTTCGTGCCGATGTAAGCGCACTGCGGGCGGTTGGATCGGCACTATCCACGATAATGGTGATCGTCGAACCCATCGCCCGAAAACTGATCTGCTGCATAGCTGTCTCCGTATCAACGCGATGAACGAGTACGCGCGACGGGTGCCGGACGAGGCGCCGGTGCCGGTACGGTCACCTCACGCAGGGCCGGTTGAGCCGGAGCCGGAGCGGCTGCCGGAGCCGGAGCGACTGCTGGAGCCGGAGCGGCTGCTGGGGCTGGTTGAGCCGCAGGCTGACGTGCCGGCATATCTGGAACATTGAGTGGTGCCACGGTCGGCAACACCGGCAACGCCGGTGATTGGCTTAACCAGTCCGGGAGTGGTTGATAGGCAACAGAGGGTGGGACAATGGTTATCATCGGCTCACCGGCAGCAACCTCTGGCGGGTTCTGCGCCGCCAGCCACCCCCATCCGCCAATCGTTACCGCGAATGCCGCAGTGCTGATTGCCCATTTCAAACCGGAAACGTCGGAACGGCCTGGTTTGCGCTTCTGTTTCTCCATAACGTCTCTCCTTTTGTGGTGTGGCCTGAGCGAGATGGTAGTGCTACACGTCAAGACAATGCGAACCTATACCAATTACTCAAACCACACCCATCGCAGATTCCTGTTTCCCCTTGCGGGAGTGCTTCTTTATTGCACAGATGTATGTCTAATACCTGCACCGGCGTACTAAGGTGAGATAACGCCTAATCGTCGTGATCATCCTTTTCCTTCTCATCTTCGTGCTCATCACCATCATCGCCATACACATTTTTCACTTTCGCGTACACCACCTGACCGGTGTAGGCATCGACGTAGACTTCACTGCCATCGCTGAACTTCACTTCATAAGCGTCTACCCCGTGCTCGTATTCCCGCTCAACCTCCCTGACCGTACCACCGCCCAGATACGCTACGGCAGCCGCGATAGCCTGCTCTTCACTGATGGGATTAGCAGATTGCGCAATCTCGGCGATTGTGTTCGCCAGGATCGCCCCGGTTTGGGTGTCCACATATATCGCACCGCGATCAAAGATCACCTCGTAGGCCGGTGCGCCCTGGATACTCACCAGTTCTGGTGCTCGCATCAGAGTCGCGTTGCCGGCGGCGGCCTGGGCAATCGCCTGTGCCTGTTCCGGTGAAACAGCGTAGGTTGGTGCCGGTGGTGCTGCGGGTGCCTGCACCGCCGCTGGCGCCGCCGCCGGCACTGCCACAGCAGGTGCAGCCTGCGCTTCCGTAGTCACCTCATCGAGCTGCTGCTGAGCAGCGCTCAAGCGCTGATTCGCTTCCGCCAGTCGCTGTTGCGCTTCGGCCAGTGCCGCCTGATACGCCGCTTCCCGCTCGCGAATCAGGGCTTCGACGGTTGGATCAATGGCTGGGACAGTAATTGGGGTTGACTCGATCACGATCTCAGTTGGCACCTCGCTTACCGGTTCACTCACACTTAACCTGCTCGCGACTCCGCCAATCACCACCAGTACGAAAGCGGTCAATGCGGCTGAAATCAGAAACATGGTGCGATTCATAGCAACGTCTCCTTTTTTATCTCGAAGATTGAACCTCACATCGAATCAGTCATCGTCGTCACCGTACCCCTCTCCTGAACGTAGGCCGGTAGCGCCGGGGGTGCCGGCAATCAGGGTTTCCATTTCCTGGGGTGTCAGATTGGCCTCTGGATGGAGCAGAACATACGCCCGTGGCGGCATCTCACCCTCACGCAGCACTTCAGCAATCTCGGCTGCCAGCTCCTCTGGCTCACGCAGGGGGAGCGAGAAGTTGAGTTCTGCCCGTCCTTTCACCACGTCATACGTCACCAGCCACGAGACCGGGGCAATTCGGCTATACCAGGGCCAGTTCGTCTGGTTACTGTGGCAGTCGTAGCAGGCGCGACGAGCAATGCTCGCCGCTTCCGGCGTCGTCCAGGCCACATCGGTAACAACCGGTGGATTGGTTTGGCGCAGCCAGACCGGGACGGCCTGCATACCGACAAACAGAACCATCAGCGCAACCGCGATTGTGCGCGGCTTCAATAATCGTCTCAGCATAACGCCTCCGTGTGCAGTACGTGCCTTCGCATCCAACAGTACAGTGGCTTTTTCAAAACACCCTTAAAACCGCCGCGCAACATTCCAATCTTTTTCCAAGGTTCTTGAGGTATAACAAACATCAGAGGCATAGCCTGTCAGGTGAGGGAGAGACAACAGCGATGCGGATTTTGATTGTCGAAGACGACAAGCGCCTGGCCCGACTGATTGAACGGGTCTTGAGTGAAGAACGACACACGGTTGACGTGGCCTGGGATGGTGAGAGCGGGCTTGATCTGCTGATGCAGGGGGTCTACGATGTGGCAATTATCGATTGGATGCTACCGGGACGCGACGGGCCATCGTTGTGTCGCGCAGCCCGCGCTGCTCGCCTGCCAACCGCTCTCCTCCTCTTAACGGCCCGTGGTCAGATCGAAGATAAAGTCCTCGGTTTCGAGAGTGGTGCTGATGATTACCTGGTTAAACCCTTTGCCTTCGAGGAGCTACTGGCACGGGTGCGAGCGCTGGGGCGACGGTTCCACCCCAATCTTAGCGCGAACGATGAACTGCGGGTCGGCACCATTGTGCTCGATCTACGAAATTACACGGCACGCCGGGGCGAGCGTCGGCTTGATCTGACCCCCACCGAGTGGCGTCTGCTGGAATATCTGATGCGTAACGTCGGCCAGACCTTGACTCGCCAGCAAATTCTCGATTATGTCTGGTCATTTGAACACGACGTACAACCGCAAATGGTCGATGTCTACATCTCATACCTGCGCCGCAAGCTCAATGCGTCGGGCGAGACCGACCCGATCAACACCATTCGAGGGATCGGTTACCGATTGGAGGCTGAACGTGTTTAGGGGACTACGCTGGCAATTTACCCTGTTCTACGCCTGTGCTGCCGTAGCTATCATCGCATTGATCGGCGGCGGCACCTACGTGAGCGTTGCCGGCTACTTCGAGCGCATCACCGATCTGGCCCTCCAGCACAAGATGGTACACGAATTTCATGCGCTCAATGCCCCATTGCCACCAGAACTGGCCCACGCCGACGCCGACTGGTCACTTTTGCGGTCGGCCAACACCACGAACCGCAACCGGCGACTGTCCGCAGATGAGGCGGCGCAGATTGCCTTGAGCGTGCGTGGTGGCGAGATCAGAGAGGTCAAATTAGATGACTCATACTACGAAGTCAAACTGCGTGACGGCAGCGAGATCGAGATTGATGCATACAGCGGCAAGATCATCGAAATCAAGCTCAAAGGCGAGGCGACGACGACCATCCCTACCAGTCCAGCTCTGCCATCCGCGTATGATGCCGAGCTGGCATCAATCTTTGTTCTGCCCCTCGATGAGCAGGGTCGGATTCTATTCAACCCCAATCCGGCAGCACTACCGATGCCGGCCCATCAAGAAGCGTTAGCCGCTGCGTTACGTAACGGCTCTGACATCCGCACCATCGAGACCACCACCGGCCAGCGCGTCCGTCTGCTCACCTATCGCCTCACCCGACCTGACGGCCCGGCAGCCCTGCAATTGGGGCGTCTCCTGACCGATCAGGAACAGGTATTGCGACAGTTGGTATCAGGACTCATCGGCCTGGGTTTGTTCGGCGCCGTGATTATCGGCTTTGCCGGCTGGTGGCTGGCCGGACGATCACTCCGCCCGGCAGAAGAAGCCTGGGTGCGCCAGACGCGCTTTATTGCCAGTGCCAGCCATGAATTGCGGGCGCCCCTCACCCTGATTCGGGCCAGTGCCGAAGTTGCACTGCGCCACGCCGACGATCCAGATCAACGCGAACTCCTGTCTGACGTGCTGAGTGAAAGCGATCACATGCGGCGTCTGGTCGATGATCTGCTGACCCTCTCACGTCTCGACAGCGGTGCCCTGGTCTTACAGCGCCAACCGGTATCGCTCCCATCATTCCTCGCCGATCTCCACCGGCAGGTACGGCGCCTGGGAGAGGAAAAGGGCATCGCAATTCAGCTTGCGCCAATCACCGGCACTGTACTCGCCGATCCGGATCGCTTACGGCAGGTGTTATTAATCCTGATCGACAACGCCCTGCGCTATACCCCATCTGGAGGCGTTATTACCATCGCCACCGAACCGGCAGGAAAACAGATTCGTCTGAGTGTCAGCGACAACGGCTGCGGAATTGCCCCGGAACACCTCCCTCACCTCTTCGAGCGCTTCTATCGGGTTGATGTGGCACGGAATCGGAGTGATGGGCATGCCGGCCTTGGGCTGGCAATAGCCAAAGGACTGGTTGAAGCACACAGCGGCGCCATCGGTATTGAGAGCGAGGTCAATCGCGGCACGCGGGTCTGGTTTACGTTACCGGTGGCGGCAACCGGGTGATGTGGCATGACGAACATCGCCAGGGGTATCGTAACCCGCTTTATACCAATCACCCCGACACCGCATCTGATCACGGATGCGCACACCAATGTTCTTGCACCTGCGACAACTCACTCGATGTCCGCTGGTGGTGATCAGTACAGGTTGCATCCCAAACGATGCACCGCATGGAGTAAGCGGCGACATAACGGCAAAATAAACCGAGAGAGGAGCGATACTTGCCCCTCTCTCGGCGAATACTGGCATCACCTCACGGACGCCACGTCTCATTCAGCGTCATCGAGCCACTACCTGGCGTCGTAATAACGCGATTATTACAACACTCCCACACCACATTTGATCCGTCACGCTTAATGTACTTGTATTCGATGGTGGTATTTGCCGGCAGATTAACGGTACCACTCCAGACCGGATACGTAGCCGCTGAAAGGGGCACAGCCTGCGCCGGGTTCCAGTTGCCCAATTGCGGGATATTCCCAACCACAAACACGTTCTGCCCCCAGTAGGTCGTCGCATTCACGTTGAAAGTAACCGCAACAGTTGCCGGTTGCGTAGACAACTTCGCTCCTACATGGATGGCAAGAGCACTGAAAGGCGGAATAGAGACCGTTATCCGTCGATTACTGTCCACGGTGACGGTTTGCCCACTGCACGTACCGTTTGTAAAATCGGCAACAATCACATTGCAGTAGACCCCAGGCGCCATACTCGTCTGAAACGTGCGATTCAGCGTTGTATCCTCACGATTGATAACGACAAACCCTTTATCGCCACGACCAAAGGCGATCTGGTTGTTGCCGTTACTCCACCAATCACTCACACTGAATGTACTCGCTGTGGCATTGCGGAACGCTACCATATTCGCAATTGGTCGCCAGCGATGCTCGCATTTCCATTCGCCAAAGCAATTGGGCTGGCCGTTAACATAGACGCTGCGCGTGTTGCCGTTCGCATCACTCGGTGGCCCTTGAAAATCATTGCTAAACTCATAACTTGACATCACCTGGGGGTACCCATACGGCCACGCTAGCATAAACACGTTTGCCAGATCGTACAGCACACCATTCTTGTATGTGACCACAGTCCCACCACCGCCATGCCCGCGCTGGTTGTCGTGATTATCAACGAAGACAATCGCTTTGTCGCTTGGCAGCATCCCCCAGGCTTCGCCAAACTGACTCAGCCATGCCAGCTTACCATTCAAAAAGACCCGCCCGATCTCGTTGCTATACTTAAATTCAGTGACATCACCATTATTTGTGTATTCCCACGGTGTAATCGGTTCGCCAGCCGCACCGATCACTTCCTGGTAAATGTACGGACTCCCATTCACACGGGATAAAATTGCGGCAATATCCCCGGCAGCAATGTGTTTAGCTGCGTCAATCCGAAAACCGGCAACTCCCAGACTGATGAGATCGTTCAAATAGGCAGCTAAGCGATCCCGCACATACGATGATCCGGTATCGAGATCGGCAAGATTCACCAGTTCGCAGTTCTGAACTTCGTACCGATCACCATAATTCTGGATGTCATCGTTGCCATTTCTGCCGCAGTGGTGAAAATCCTGATATTGATAGATGCCCGGATAGTTGTACGGGCTATACGTTGAGCCAGCCGATCCGACACCGCTGCCGACGCCGGTCATATGATTGATGACCGCATCAACATAAATGTCAACACCGACCGCTTTGCAACGGGCAACCATATTGGCGAATTCAGCCCGTGTCCCGCTACGACTGGTCAATTGATAACTGACCGGTTGATACCGTTGCCACCACGGATAACCGGCAACAATCGCGTGCTCTTGCGGTGGCGACACCTGCACTGCCGCAAAGCCGCGTGGCCCCAGAAAGTTCTCGCATTCCTGGGCAATGTCCGTCCACTTCCATTCAAAGAGATGAACAAATACGGTACGTGGTGATGAGGTTTGGGCACGTGCGGTTGAATGGTGCACCGGACCGAACGGAAGACTACTTACCACCATGAGAAGGGCGACAACGAGGACGAGCCGACGAAGCGAGGGAAAGCGAGTGCCGGGCATAAACAGGCTCCTTTGCTCCAGGAAGCGGCCAACGCTGACCAGACTCAACAACAGTGAGTAGTGGAATGATGCTTACCGAACTGTTTTTCTTGCATTTGTTGCTGATAGAACTATTTTAGCAGGTTTTGACGAGATGTCAAGTGCCGGGATTGAGAGCATCTACAATCAACCGATCACAACCCCCCTATACGATGATGCTCACTATGATGTTGTATGGGCTGTGCCTTCGCCACGTTGTATGGCAATGTGAACGTGTAGGGGCGGGTTCCAAACCCGCCTTCTATGGCAACATGAACGTGTAGGGGCGGGTTTAGAACCCGCCCCGTTCACCACATATCCGGTGCCAGCCAATGATGCACTGCATCACTCAAGGATCGCTCTCACCACGTCACACTCATCATTGAACAGTTCAAGCCGGAACCAATGCCGAGCAGCCCGACATGATCTCCTGCACGCAGCCGTCCGGCTTCTGCCGCTTGCGCCAGCGAAATCGGCAATGCTGCCGGACCGACATTGCCCAACGTCGGAAAATTGAGAAAGAGCTTGGAAGGTGTGATGTGGAGCGCTTTCGTCACCGCCGCCATGTGGCGTGCACCAACCTGGTGCGGTGCGTAGAGGGCAATCTGCCGGTCACTCCAGTTCGGCAAGACCTCTTGGGCCAGACGCCAGGTATCTACGGCCAGCTCTACGCCGGCATGCATCAGCGCGCCGGCATCTGTTTTCATATAGTCCGGCTGCCCCAAACACAAGTGGTTGTATTGCGTTGCCGCCAGGGTCACCACCCCATTCAACCGGTGACCATTCCGGGCAAAGCGTTCGTGGGTGAGCAGCATTGCTGCACCACCAGACCCCAACGTCAGGGTCGCAAAATTATCGCGCAAATCCTGTTTGGTTGTCTCTGGGCGACGCAGTCGCCGAATCGTTGCCATGACTGCATCCTGCGCACCCTCGCCATCAACGATCAGCGCATATTCGATGGTTCCGGCTTCGATCATCATACCGGCAATCGCCATGCCGTTGAGAAAACCCAGACACGCATTGCGCACATCGTAGTTAATTGCTCGCGGCGAAAGGCCAAGATTACGATGCACGAAGCACGCGGTTGATGGTTCGAGGTAATCCTGACAAACCGAGGTATTGATCAGCAGCCCGATGCGTTCGCGATCAATCGCCACCTGATCGAGGAGACGCTCAGCCGCCATAGTTGCAACCGTGCTGGGCAGCGTTCCTTCATCCCAAAAGCGACGCTCGCGAATACCCGATAGCGCCTCTAATTTGCCGCGTGGGAAGCGTAAACGCTCCATTGTTTCGGCAATCTGATCCTCGATCCAATCGGATGTGATCCGATGAGGAGCTAACACATAACTGACTGCTTCGATCATGACATGCCTGAATAGCACGAAATCCTCCCTGTTCGGTAATGATTGGAGATTGCTGAAACGGTGCTCTCGTTTACGGCTGGCTGCCTGTCAGGGCAAACGTGCGCTCTAAACCTTCCTCAATGCTGATCCGCGGCGTGTACCCAAAATCTCGTTCAGCAGCAGCATGGCTAAACCAGTGCGAATGGCTGAGTTCGTGTACCATCAGGCGCGTGAGTGGTGGCTCGCCGGGAAGGCGGAGTATGGTGTAAAGCAATTCTAAGCCGGTAGCCAGGATTGTTGCTGCTGACGCTGATATCCGACCGCGTACCGGTGGACAGTTGGCCGCTTTCAGAATTTCGCCGATAAATTGCCAGAGGTTGACCGGACGTTCCTGACCAATGAAGTAGGCGCGACCACGGAGCGGCGAGCGTTCGTTCAGCGCTGAAGCTGCCTGGATGTGCGCAGTGGCAGCATTTTCGACGTAACATACGTCAACTAGATTTGTTCCATCACCGATTTGGAAGAGCATTCGCCGTCGTGCGCGTCGGAGCAGCCGCGGCAGAATGTGGGGATCGCGTGGCCCCCAGATCAGATGTGGACGCAACGAAACCGTCGCAATGTCGGTCTGGGCAAGCACGTACCGTTCGGCAATCGCCTTGGTGTGCGGATACGGTGCAAGATACCGCCTGGGGTATGGCAGGTGTTCGTCCCCACCGTGGATGTCCTCGTGTCCAATCACAACCGAAGGGGTTGAGGTATAGACCAGTTTTGGCACGCCGGCCCGAATGGCCGCCTTGACCACCCGCTGGGTGGCACTGACGTTGGCCCGGTAGAAGTCGTCGTAGCTACCCCATAATCCGGCTTTCGCAGCAACGTGAAATACGGTCGTTACCCCGCGCATTGCCCGTGCCAGCACCGGCGCCGACTCAGGTAAGGTCAGGTCGGCCTGATAGGTCTCAGCCCCCAGTGATTGCAATTCAGGATAGGCACCACGTCCAATCACGCGCACATGATCACCACGTGCCAGCAGTTGCTCGACGATGTAACGACCGACAAACCCATTCCCCCCGGTAACTAATGCAATCATAGCTTTTTCACACAGGTATACACAGGCGACGTGCGGCCCAATCGGCCAGTTGTTCGCGAAAAATCTTTGCGTTATGGCGAATGTCTACTGGAAATGACGGATGGATCAGAAAGGTCTGGATGATTGCTGTGGTTTCGGTTGTGGTCGCCAGTTGGCGCAGCTCACGGATCAGTTGTGAGGTTGAAATGGCCCGATCACGCCGCCGTTCGACAACGACGACCGGCAATTGTGTGCCGGGCTTCCCGATCCCCACCAGCGCCGAACGGGCAACTGCCGGATGCTGGTTGAAGAGGCGCTCAACCGGCTCGGTGAAGAGCGTTCCATGCGCCGTAATCACGCGCTGACTTTTACGCCCGTAAAACCAGAGCCGCCCTCGCTCGTCGAAATAACCGAGATCACCCATGCGGTGCCAGATGCGGTTGCCATCACTGATTTTGGCTAACGCGGTCGCCTGGGGCCGCCCGACGTAGGTATGGGTGACGGTGGCACCACTCACACAAATCTCGCCAATGACGCCGGGCGGCAAGCGGTGCGTATCCTGCCAGGCGTGAATTGGCTCATCGGTGATCGGAATAATCGCGACCTCAACGCCGGGAACCGGATAGCCAATACATGTCCCGGCCAGTGGTGAGGGGTATTCGGTATGCGCTGCCAGTACCTCACGACCGCTGATTGAAGTTACCGGCAACGCTTCGGTGGCTCCGTAAGGGGTAAAGCTATCAGCCGTAGGTGATAGAATGCGATGCAAACGCTCGTGCAGATGGATTGGCACCGGTGCTCCCGCCATCAACACCCGCCGGAGCGACGGTAGTTGAATACCGTGGGTCAGGCAATACGCTGTCACCTTTTCCCAGATTGCCGGTGAACCGAAGGTCGATGTTACGCCGAGATCACGGATAAACTCAACCACGGCTGCCGGATCGCACTGCGCCGGTCGGGTCGGATCGATGGGCGGAATTGCCGATGTCACCCCCAGGGCAACATTGAACAGGGCGAAGAGCGGGAAGGCCGGCATCTCGACCTCACCCGCGGCAATCCCAAACAGATCGCGCAGCGTATGAATCTGCGCCTCAAACATCCCGTGCGTATAGAGCACACCTTTCGGGGTACCGGTGCTACCACTGGTAAAGACAATTGCTGCCGGATCATCAGATCGCATATCCGCCAGCGGAAACGCTGTCTTCATCGGTATGTCAAGCTCGCGTAAGGCAGCAGCACCGGGCAAGGCTGGCCCTACCGAGACGGCATATCTAATGGTCGCACAGGAGCGGGGAAAGATCAGCCGTAACAGATGCGCCCGCGGTACCCCGATGAATGCCTCTGGTTCGACTTCGGCAATGCACTGAGCCAGATTCCGCCGCCCCATTGCCGGGTCAATCAGAATCGGCACACAACCGGCCTTCATCAACGCAAAGGTAAGGCTGATCAGCGGCACACCCGCCGGAACCATCAGCAAAACCCGCATTCCCTTCCGTAACCCATAAGCCGTCAGCCCCCACGCCAGCCGATCACTGGCCGCGTGTAAACCGGCAAAGCTCTGTCTACGGTAGATGACCTTCCCTGCCCGATCCCGTCCAACCCCACTGACAACAGCGGTCTGATCCGGACGCTCCCGGGCCATCAAGGGCAGGTGGCGGGCAACGTTCGCGCCGGCCACCACTGTGAAGGTGACGCGCGCAGCGGTCTGTTCTTCGTTGCGCATCCTGACCTCTGCTTCTCTACGCATGGATGCCCAATGCGGTTAAGATAAACGCATACTCCCAGGCAAACTCTTCGAGTCGGGCGAACCGCCCCGAATGACCGCTGTGCCCGGCCTGAAGGTTGGTGCGCAACAGCAGCATCGTGTCATTTGTCTTCACGGTGCGCAATTTTGCCACCCACTTGGCCGGGTCCCAATACGGCACCTGAAGGTCATGCAGACCAGCGGTCGCCAGGATATGCGGGTACGCACCCGGTTTCAGGTTCAGGTACGGATCATACGAGCGCATCACCCGATATTCTTCCTCAATTGCCGGGTTCCCCCATTGCTCCCATTCGGTAGCGGTCAGCGGCAGATCGGGTTTGAGCATGGCGATAATCACATTGGTAAAGGGCACGCCGGCTACCACGGCCTGGAAGAGGTCAGGCCGGGCATTCACCACGGCACTCATCAGCAACCCACCGGCGCTGCGGCCACTGATCGCCAGGTGTGACGGCGAGGTGTAACCCTCGTTGATCAAATGTTCCGCACAGGCAATAAAATCGCTAAACGTGTTCGGCTTGTGGAGCATCCGTCCCTGTTCGTACCACTGCCGCCCCAACTCCTGCCCACCACGAATATGGGCAATCGCCACGACAAAGCCGCGATCAAGCAGACTCAAACGCTTACTGTCGAACGCAGGATCGTAACTGTAGCCATACGCGCCATACCCAACCAGCAAACAGGGGCCACCGTTCCGCGGTCGGTCGCGACGATAGACAATCGACATCGGCACCTGCACCCCATCCGGTGCTGAAACCCAAAGCCGCTCACTGACATAGAGCGACGGATCGTAGCCCGAAGGAATCTCTTCCTGTTTCAGCACCTGCCAGGTTCCCCGACGCATATCGTAGGCGACGATAGACGGCGGCGTGACCAACGAGCTGTACGATAGCCGAAGCTGGTCGGTAACGAATTCCTTATTTGCATCAGGTGTACAGGTATAGACTGGTTCGGGGAATGAAACATACCGCGGATTGTTTCCATCCGGATCACTAATCCGAATCTGACGCAACCCGGCCCGTCGCTCATAGACGACAAGATAGTCGGCGAAGCAGGTAACACCATCGATCAGCGTATCGGCACGTTCCGGCAGAATCTCAACCACATCTGTCGGATGGTCTACCGGCGCACTCACCAGCCGAAAATTCTCGGCCCCATCATTCGTCCTGATATAAAACCGATCCCCGTGATGATCGACAAAGTACTCAATCTTCGGTCGGCGCGGATAGATCACCCGCCACTCAGCAAACGGAGTCGCCGTCGGCACATACCGCACCTCGGTGCCACCGTGACTGTAGCACGTCAGAAACAGATACGCACCCGAACGACTCCGGCGCAGACTCACATTGAAACGCTCGTCCGTCTCTTCGTACACCAGCACATCATCAGCGGGAGACGTACCTACAACGTGGCGATAGAGACGGTATGGACGATGCGCCTCATCGTATACCGTATAAAACAGTGTCTGCTCATCAGCCCATGCCACGTTGTCAACCCGTTCAATCGGCGCATCAATAAGATCACCCGTCGTCAGGTCTTTAATGTAGAGCGTAAAAATAATCGCACCAGTGGTATCGATACCATAGGCGAGACGACGATGATCCGGGGAAGGCTCGTATGGGCCAAGCCGACAGAACGCATGCCCGACAGCCAGCGCGTTCAGATCGAGCAGCACCTCTTCCGGCCCCTCATCACCCTCAGTACGACACATCAGTGGATACTCGGCACCACTTTCCGTGCGTGAATAATAGCGATAACGACCATGCGGCACCGGCACCGAGCGATCATCTTCTTTGATGCGACCACGCATCTCGTGGTAGAGGCGCTCACGGAGGGCGGCGGCTGGCGCCATCACTGCTTCGGCATACGCATTTTCCGCCTCAAGATAGGCAATCACTGCGGGATCATCACGGTTTTCCAGCCAGGCAAACTCATCAACAATCTCATCACCCTGTATCCGGATCACCACCGGCTTACGATCAGCCACGGGAGGTTGAGGTAACTCTACGCGCATACACATTCCCCTCTTACTCTGACAACAACCAGTGCGCCAGCAGCGCAATCATCTCAGCGGAAGCGTCTTCTAACACATAATGCCCGGCATCATCGAGACGGGTAACGTGGGCAGAGGGAAACCGGTGTAGCCAGCCGGCCAGAAACCGATCATCAAAACACCAGTCCCGTCCACCCCAAAAAATTCGCACCGGTTTATCACGCAGATGTACCAGCTCACGATCAATCGCATCAACTACAGGCCATGTTGGATGGCCGGGATGCAGTGGAATGTCTTGTACAAAACGAGCAATCGCAATCCGGTCGGCGAACGTCCGGTAAGGCCAGAGATAGCCCTCGCGCACCGCTGCTGGTAACGGGCGGGTAACTGCCATGGTGGTTGCTGCGATGGCAAACGCATTAAGTTGCCGGATGGCCCATTCTCCCAGCCTGGGCAACTTGCCGGCGGCAATTCGCAACGGCACATGGGGCGAGAGGAATGCTGCCGTATTCAGCACAACGATCCGCCGCACCAAATCGGGATGGCGTACCGCCCACCCCATTCCAATCGCACCACCCCAATCATGCACAACCAGATCAACCGGCCCAACATCAAGCCAGGTCAGCAGGCTCTCCAGGTTGGCGATATGATTGACGAGCGAGTAGCGATAATGTTGCGGCTTATCCGACAATCCACATCCCAGGTGATCAGGCGCAATCACCCGCCGTTGTGTGCGAAGCAGCGGGATCAGGCGACGATAGAAGAACGACCATGTCGGATTGCCATGCAGCAAAACCACCGGTGTCCCACTGCCTTCATCCACGTAGCGCATCACACCGGCAGGCAGAGCATATTCGTGTACGTGAAACGGGAAGAGTGCGCGGATCGGTGCCGGTACTTCGGTATGTATCACCATGCGAGACACGTGCTCCAATAACACAGCGTTTGCCTATATGTGAGTATACACCGATTACGCATTGTGCGTTGTGTCTTCGGGGACGACTCATTGGCGAGTTGAACCCCTACCTCACGGTGTAGCAGCCCCTCCGGGGCTGACCTGCCGGCGAGGAGTGGGTGTCGGGTGTGTTGATGTTAACCCCGCAGGGGCGTGCACGCTGTCAGGCAGGGCGTTAGCCCGCATGACAGCGGCGGGTTGAAAACCTGCTTCACGGTGTGGAAGCCTCTATAAGGCTGGCTGACGGCGGGAGTGATCCTCTTGCCCTACCGGGGCGTGCACGATGCCAGGAATGGCTTCAGCCCACAACCCAGCGGGTTGAAACTTCTACCTGGTCAGCACGGGGCAAGCTAGAACTTATTTCATAAAAAGCTGTGCTGTCGCGCTCTAATAACCATCTCCGGTACCATCACATGCTGAATATGTTGCCTTGCTCGCTCATCATCCACGTGTGGCGTAGTTTGGAGTGCGGCAGCCATGCTGCCGCGCCAGCCATGCTCACGATCTGGCACGTGTCACGTCGTTGACCCGGCTGGTCACGCGGATGCCGGATGTGCTTGTCATGATCAAGGAATCGGTCGACAATGAATGAGATACCTTCATAGTAGATGTTTTTTGAAACAGGCTCTAGTATGCCCTGCTCCCAGTCTGCCGGTATGGAAGCGAGGAGGCACTAGATGTATGACCGTACACTGATAGTATCAGCAATTATGCCCTGCTCCCAGTCTGCCGGTATGGAAGCGAGGAGGGATGAAGACCATCGTCAGTGTCATCACTCGTTGGATTGGGTGCCATATCCACTTGTCATGCGCGTGTCGCAGCGTGTGGAGTGCGACAGCGATGCTGCCGCACCAGCCGTGCTCACGATACGGCGCGTGTCACGTCGTTGAACCGGCTGGACGGTGTGTGTTTGTCACGATCATGGAACCGGTCAGCAATGAAAGAGATACCTTCTCGTAGATGTTTTTTTGAAATAGGTTCTACTGTACCAGCTTCTTCATTACCGAAATACTCCTTCAGCCTTACCGGATCTGCTATGTCGTTAGTTCAAGCCTTTACCCGCCTCCTTGCAACAACCGACTCGCTTCCGCTGCCGGCAATGGATACCCTAACAAATACCCCTGCCCATAATGACAACCGACTGTACGCATACGGTCAACCTGCTCGGCAGTCTCTAGCCCTTCGGCTACCACTTCAAGATTAAGACTCCGGGCCAGATTGACGATAGCACTCACAATCGCCTGCGAATGATGGGCCTGGTCAAGCTGAATGATAAAATTGCGATCAATCTTAATTTGATCAATTGGCAACTGGATCAGATAACTCAGAGAAGAATAGCCCACTCCAAAATCATCAATCGCAATCTGAATGCCGTATGACCGCAAACGCGCCAGCACTGCGGCAGCCTCCTGGCTGTACTCCATCAAGGCGCTCTCAGTTAGCTCCAGCTTCAGGCAGTTCGGCGGGATGTTGTATTGCGTCAACAACTGAACAATGCGCGCATAGAGATCGGGTTGCATGAACTGGCGCGCCGAGAGATTGACACTCACCGACAGATGGGCAGCGTGGGAAAAGGTGTGTTGCCACGTGGCCAATTGCTGGCAAACGTGTTCAAGCACCTGCCAGCCAATAGCATCTCCCAACCCAACCTCCTCAGCCACATCAAGAAAAGCGGCTGGGGTCAGGATACCGCGTGTTGGATGTTGCCAGCGCACCAACGCCTCAAACCCGATCAAACCTCCTGAACTGATGTTCATAATAGGTTGATAATAGACGATAAACTCACGCTGGGCAACCGCTCGCCGTAATTCATTTTCGAGTGCTAAACGCGCCTGAGCTGCTTCACGCATTGCCGGATGAAAGACCTCGTAACGCGATTTACCACTCGCTTTTGCCCGATACATCGCAATATCGGCGTCTCGCAATACTTCCGCCGGATCATTGTATTCCGCTGAACCAAACACAATCCCAATACTGACCGATGAGTGAAGCATCTGACCATCAATTTCAACCGGCAAACTCAATTGCTGAATAATGCGTCTGGCGACCTGCACCACAGCGTCAAGTGAGTGAATATCATCGAGCAAAATAACAAATTCGTCGCCACCTAGACGGGCACAGGTATCTATCGAACGCAGACAACTGTGTAATCGCGAAGCTGCGGTTACCAGAAAGCGATCACCAACCGGATGCCCGAAGCTGTCGTTAATCACCTTAAAGTGGTCAAGATCAAGAAAGAGCACAGCAAAGTGATACTGTGGGTTACGCTGGCTGCGTTTGATCGCCTGGGCCAGACGATCACTCAACAGAACCCGATTAGGCAGGCCAGTCAACGCATCGTGCAACACCCCGTGCTGAAGCCGTAATTCCATCAGCTTGCGCTCGGTAATGTCACGATAGTTAACAATCACCCCCTGCACTGCCGGATCATCGAGCCAGTTCGAGGCCGTTGCTTCAATCCAACGCCAACCACCATTGGCATGGCGTGCGCGAAACTCAACCATTGCCGAGGCGCCAGATTGCTGGATAATATCCAAAAATAGCCGCTGAACCCGCTCACGGTCGGCTGGATGAATGAAGGCGAAACCCTCGACGGGCTGGGTCAGAAAGCCTTCAGTCGGATAACCGAGCAACGTCTGCGTTGAGGGACTGGCATAGCGAATAAAGCCATCGCGATCCACTATCGAAATCGCATCGCTGCTCCGTTCAATCATCGCCCGAAAGAGGCGCTCACTCCGCCGTAGGGCCTGTTCAGCCTGCTGCCGCTCGATGATGAGTCGTCGTTCACGTAATGCCCGTTCGGCAATACGTGGCAGGTCGAGCAGCGTGGCCGGCGTTTTGGCAACATAATCTAGTGCACCCGCTTTCAGGGCAGATACTGCAGCCCGCTCATCACCGTAACCCGTCATCAACACAACCGGTAACGTTAAGCCATCGGCATCGGTAACCAACAGCTCATCACCCCGTCCATCGGGCAAGAGCAAATCACAAATGATCAGATCAAAATACCGTTCGTCCAGGCGTTGTCGTGCTTCTGTCAGCGATGCCACGACAATAAGTTGATGATTACCTTGCTCAAATGCCCGTTGCACCAACTCGATATGATCTGGATTGTCTTCGATGAGTAGGATTTGGAGAGTCACGCACAACCACCTGTATAGAATATGTTATCAGGCGACATACTGAGGGCTGTAGGGGAGCTGATTCCACTCCAGCCAGTAGTCACCCAAATCGTTCAGCATTCGGCTAAATTGTTCAAAATCAACCGGTTTCACCAGATAACTGTTGGCATGAAATTGATAGGCCAGGCGCAGATCGCTCTCAGCACGCGAGGTGGTGACCACAACCACCGGAATATGGCTAATGGCTGCGTCTGTCTTCATCGCCTGAAGCACCTCCAGACCGCTCAAACGCGGCAGATTCAAATCGAGCAATACTACATGTGGGCGCGGGCTGATTGCCGGATCGGCGAATTGAGCCTGTCGGCGCAGATAGTTCAGCGCATCTTCACCATCGGCAACATGGATAATTCGATTAGGAATACGGTGATCATTCAAGACACGAGTAATTAACTCGGTGTGATCGAGATTGTCTTCCACAAGCAAGACAACGACCGGATCAGGGCTGGTTGACATGTCACACCTCTTGTATATCAATTCGTGAAGCACCGGAAGTTAGACAGGCAGAAAGCGCATCACTACATCTATCATTCCTTACCCAACCGTCATCGCTGCCACGTGTACATTGAGCAACCACCACCGGTCAGTGTGTATAGCATAAGTCTATCATGCGAACACGTTCATGAGATGATCTCTCTTTGTTATATGCAACTCATTCACATAGCCTTTGACGGATACGATACATTCTACTCAATAAGACCTTGCACCCTCTCTTCATGGCGCGGAGGTTCCGGCAACGTCAGATAAAAGGTGGTTCCTTTGCCCAGACCTTCCGATTCCACCCATATCTTACCACCGTGTGCTTCCACAATCCTGCGCGCCAGGGCTAACCCAATGCCGGTACCATCAACCTGAGCGTTCAGGCGTTCAAAGAGACCGAACACCCGCTGGAGATAACGTGGTTCTATTCCAATTCCATTGTCACGAACACTCACTAGTACAAATCCAGGCAGATCGGCGCGACGTGCTTCGATCCAGATTTGTGGGTTCGGCTGATCACCCATAAATTTGGCTGCGTTGTCGATCAAATTCTGAAACACTTCCCGCAGACGTGTGCGGTCACCGTAAATCTCCGGCAGATTGGGCGGCAGATGGAGATAGACATTCCGTTCGGCCAAGCGACCACTCACCGCGGCTGCGGCTTCACTAATCAGTAACCCTAATCCGATCCGCGAGGGCTGATTTAACTGGCGTCCGGCTCGTGACAGGTTGAGCAAATCTTCTAGCAACTGATACATCCGATCAGCAGCGACCTTGATCCGCTGAATATCCGCCGGTATTCGTTCCAAACGACCGGCAGCCAGGTCACGCTCAATATATCCGGCAAAGCCTTTGATCGTGATCAACGGACTCTTCAGATCATGTGACACTGTATACGTGAATTGCTCCAGTTCACTGTTTCTGGCTGTCAGCTCGCGTAACAGATGCTCACGCTCGATTTCCGCCCTCTTACGTACAGTAATGTCCATCCCCACTGCCTGATATTCAAATGGTTCCCCATACTCATCGAAGAGCAGGCGATTGACCCAGCGCTGCCAGCCAATCGAGCCATCTGGATGAATGACCTCATGCTCGTGTTCTATCGTCGGTTGCTCACGGCTAAGCAGGGCAATATCTGCCGCTACCCGTTCACGTTGTTCAGGCGGGATCAGTTCATAGAAGTTAAAACCGATTAACTCATCCCGCGAACGTTGAAAGGTCTGACAGTACAGATCGTTGACAAATGTCAATGTGCCATCAGCCCGAAACCGGCACACCAGCGCCGGTAAATCTTCGACCAGTGTACGGTAGTAGAGTTCGCTGCGTGCAAGTTCAATTTCAATCGCTTTCTGTGCAGTAATGTCAATCTGAAGACCATACATTCCCTGAACGGAGCCATCTGGTTGCACTAACGGCTGACCAATTCCCCGCAACCAGTGAATAGAGCCATCCGGCCAGATCACACGAAACTCGACAGCAAACTCCTGGCGACCATGGATAGCGCGGTCGATAGCTTCCTGCAAGGCTTGCCGGTCGTCGGGATGCACCCGCTCAATCCAGGTGCGAAAGTTCAATCTATCCTGATCTGGATTCATCCCAAGCAGTGGATAATTTTCCGGCGACCAGCGAATAGTACGGTTAACTGCATCCCATTCCCAGGCCCCGGCCCGTGCGGCCAGCAACGCCTGCCGAAGTTGTTGCTCGGCGCGCTCACGTTCAATATTCTTCGCGCGAGTCGCCTTTATTGCAGTGACCAGTTGAATATCAGCAACCGACAGAATAGTACCGGCCAGCAGAAGAATAACCAGCATCGTTACTGCATACGCCAGTGGTGACTCTAAAAGCGGAGTTGTTGTTGGCAGACGATTGGTGATCGTCAAGAATAATATTGCACTGATAGCTGTCCCGCTTGCCAGCACAGCACTAATAATGCCTCTCCAACCAAATCCTACCCCGGCTAATAAAATGACAATCACGTAGTTCAAAAGTACAGAACTCTGTAAACCGCCGGTGAAAAATACTATGAAGGTAACAATCAGCCAGATCACACTACACACCAATCCGCTTGCGACGTAGATAGCACCACGTTGTACCAGCCACGCACCGGTGGCAAAAACGATGATCATGATCGCAGAAGCTATTAAAGGGATGGCAGGTGTACTGTAAATCCAGGGTGTGATGATACTATATATGGCTGTAATAATAGTAAAAACGGCAAAGATCGGGGATAAAAGAAAAGCCACTCGCTGTCGCTCATTGCCAGACAGCAACTCAAGATGTCGGTCAGCCGGCCAGATCGTTGATAGAAACCGGTGCAGATTCATACATTTTGAAGTGGCCTAAAATACATGATATTCCAGATAGAAAGTATTATAACCTGTCCAGACCATCCTCAATGCAAAACCTGAAATGATGTATATTGTACGTATCAGGGTAGCGCACAGAAGCGATGCTGAATTGCTTCGATAGTACATTGTGTACCAGCATATCCGATAGCCATTACCAGTACGTATGAGATATGACCTGACATATAGCATCCATCGCTTAACAAACACCTCAATCATGTCAGGGATGGCATAATTATCACGCTACCAGTAATGAACCTACCAGGTATGAAAGCATGACGTGTGCACCTCAGATAATTCGCTATGGAACATCGAACGTGCGTAGAGAGTGAAGAATGAACCTTACATCTGTGAAAAGTTGTACAATAGGACTTATTTGATAAAAGCTGTGCTATCGTGCTTCCAGACTATCGCGCAAGTGCATGAACGCTTGCCAATTACCCCAAAGACAGCCTATCCTGCTCCTGGCCTGTTGGTAGAGAGTAGCTCTGGTTGTGCCGGCATACACTGGATTGGTTGCCTTGCCCGCCTGTCATACCCGTATCGCACCGTTTGGAGTGCGGCAGCATGGTTGCCGCAGCAGCCGTGCTCACGATCCGGCTCGTGGCACGCCGTTGACACTGACAATCACGCGGATGCCGGGTGTGCTCGTCACGATCATAGAGTTCGGTCAGGAATGAATGAGATCACTTCTAGTAGACGTTTTTGAAACAGGCTCTAGTAAGCATGTTGTGCGTATCGACCAGACGATCATCTGGCTGTATACATACCAGGATTGATAAGCACCGTCCTATGCAAGCTTAAGACCCAAGATGGCGGCTCATTGATGTGTCGTCGCCGCATTAGTCATTGTGAAGTGTTGCCATTGAGATTTTTATGAAATTCAAGCTACAATGCACCTGTCATTCTCTGTAAGTGTACAGGGAGCATTTGCACTGGATATATGAGACTCCTCACTATCTGGCGTAGGGTTTTGTTCTTGATACACGAAGCAAGTTTCAGTCCAACCAGCAATTCCCAGTTCTACATGAAATGTGAAATCGCTATGCGCCATCTCTTCTATTCGACACTGCTCATTCTCAGCCTCGTCGCCTGTAGCACTCCTCTCCCACCACCAACACCATCGCCGCTGCCGGCAGTCGTGCAACCAACACCGGGTCTGCGCGTCTTACCGGCGCCACTCTACGTTCTCGACCGTGGTCAGATTGCCCGGATCGAGAGTGATGGTGCAACCCGCCGCCAGCTTACCCGTGAACGGATTGAACAGACCGGTATTCCCCCAATTAGCGATATGGATGTGCATCCTACTGCCGGGCTGATTTATGTCGTAGGTGCAGCTACCGGAGATCGGCTGGTGCGCGCTGCCCTCGACGGTAGCAATCCACAAGTCATCTATAGCGAGACCGGACATCAGCTCAGTGCCGTGCGCTGGTCACCTGACGGCAGCACCATCTATCTTCGTTTCCAAAACAACCGCGAGCCACGCGATCTTCCTGATGGTCTCTACCGTATACCCGCTAGCGGCGGTACACTCGAATTACTACTCGCCGACGATCCGGTTGACGATCCGCTAAATCCCAGCCGGTCAGTACGCAGTTACGCCCCATTTCTCTGGGATCCGACCGGCACCACACTCCTTATCGAATCATTTGCCACCTTCTACGATGATTGTGAACTGGTTTTCTGGCATCCACAGGACAAAACCCTCCGCCGTCCTGTTACCCCTGAAGGCACGCACAGCTTCTGCGGCGAGGCCGTCTGGCGTGGTGACGGCAGTGCCGCGCTCTTGCTGATCGGGCCAGACACTGGCCCAGGCGTCTGGCAGGTAGATGCGCAAACCGGCCAGGCCACAGCGCTGAGCAATGACGGCATCCTCGCTCGTGCCCCCTTTCTGATTGGCAACGACCTGCTATTTGTTGCCGTAGAGCGGGTCAACGATGGCTTCAGCTTCACCCTGACCCGCCAATCACCCGATGGCACCCGCACCCCCCTACGGCCACCATTCCGCGAGATACCGCTTCTCATCCGCTGGGCACCTGATGGCAGCGGCATTGTTGCCGTTGTCCAAACCAACAGCGGCACCGCATTGCGCTGGTACCCCATCGGCAATCAACCAGCCGTCGCCCTGCCACAAACCGACGAAGGAGTTTCATGGCTGGTTTGGGGTGTGATACCGGAGCGGGGGTAGGGTGTAGGGGATGTGGTAACTCGCCACATGATCTATCAGCCAATGCCTAACAATGGTACAGAGGAGCAGAGCAGGTACGTTTACCTGCACGTATGCAATCCCGGTTTTGCTTAGTAGAAAGCCTAACGAACCGGGTAGCACATTAAACGCTCACCTCCCTCACCCACCCCACCAGCCAGTCGCGCAACGCTGTCAGCGGTTCACCCGGCAACAGGGGTAAGAGCGTCACGCCACTGGGGTAGGTAACCGGTGTACCGGTAGCTGGGAAGAGCAAGGCGATGGCTGTCACCACCCGCCGCCCGTGGCTATCGCCGATACCGGCCAGGTAGCTGTAGCCCTCATCGAGTGCGCTTGCCGGTAATTCGTCGGAGTTGCTACGGTATTTGGCATCGAGCAAGATCAGCGAGGGTTGACCATACACTGGTGTTATCTCCAGCGCCAGATCGGGAACGCGCACCCGATGGTCGAGTGAGCAAAAAGGCCGGCTGTCGGGTGCGTACCGTGGCTGGTAGCGAAGTTGCACGGTTGTACCGGAAGAGTTGGTGAACGACAGCAGTGGGCGCTGGGTTGGCAGACGAAGATAGTGATCGTCCTCGCACAACGATTGTGCGTTGAGTTGCCAGGTTGGGTGTTGTGCCAGGCACAGCGCAACCTGGACAGCACACCATACTTCGTACAACCTGGCGACATCACGCACCGGGATGGTTAGCAGGTCGGGTTCCCATCCGACACCCAGACGGCGGCGCAAGAGTCGCCGGTAAGCCAGGATGATCCGCTCTTCGCGAGTACGTGGCGTCCAGGATGCCAGTACTGGCGGAGAGGATTGTGGAACAGGGATGTCAGCACGCAAGGCGCGCAAGCGTCCACTGATAGCCACGAGGCGGGTGCGGGTGTCAGATGGCAGGTCGGCGAATAAGAGCCATTGCACAGTGACGATCAGCCGATCCAGCACGGCAACCGCTACGTGAAGACCTCGTTCAGCAGGATCAGATCGCGGACGGAGGGGGCGAATTCGATTTGGCCAGTTGGTCTTTGGGATGGGATGGGCATCGGCAGGAATCCACCAGCGGGCCGGATCGGGTCGCTCACGCCAGGCTCCCAGCTCCTGCGGTCGATCTGGTTGGAGACGGTGCTTCGGCGGACGGCGCAGATATTGTTCGAGCACGGTGATAAAACGTTGCGTCGCTGATCCGGTTAAGAGTGCCAGTAGTGCCGCCGGGTCTGAATGACCGGGGCCAATTATGCCAGCCGTCTGCCTTCCGCCACGCAGCGCATGCACAAGTGCCGGAGCTATGCGGGTTAGATCGCTGAGCAACATGGCATATCGGCGAGCATCGAGGAGCGACGGGGCCACCCGGATAAGGTCACGCCATTCACTGTGCGTCGTCGCTGAGGTGATAGTGAGATGAGCTTCATACTCGCCGGCACCTGCCGGTACCTGCCAGTGCCAGCGCCAGACAGTTTCTCCTGGTCGCAGAAATGGCTCCAGAACGGTACCGTCAATTGTTAGTTGTGCTGTCGCATTGACCGGTACAGAACACGACCATTCTACTATCTGGTGTTCGATGATAATGGCGGCAGACGGTGGCACACCGTCGATTAGCAGTAGTGGTATATCTACCACCAGCGCCTCCGTTTAAAGTAAATTGCCAGTCCAACGGCAATAGTTAGCATCAAACCAAGTGCAAACGGATACCCCCACGGCTGTTCGAGTTCGGGCATGAGCGCAAAGTTCATCCCGTAGATACCGGCAACCAGTGAACAGGACATCAAAATAATCGACCAGAGGGTTAAGACCTTTACCAACTGATTGAGTTGATTGCCTTGCAGTGAAAGATAGCTATCCAGCGCACTTGAGAGCAGGTCGCGGTAGAGATCAATCGACTCGGTGATCCGCACCAGATGATCGTAGACATCGCGAACGTAGGTTAACTCACGGGGGTGGAAGATACGCACTTCCTGGCGCAATAGGACATTCAGAATGTCACGCTCAGGTGCGACAATGCGCCGTAGCAACAGAAGGTCTTTCTTCAGGGTGAAGATGTCACTGGCTACTTCGTGGCGACCGCGTTGAAAAATCTCGTCTTCGATGTCATCAATCTGTTCACCGAGGGCATCCAGCGCGACGAAGTAATCGTCAACAATCGCATCAATCAGCGCGTAGAGGATACTGCTCACCTGATAGCCCGGCATATAGCCATTACTCTGCCAGCGCGCCAGCGTCTCTTGCACATGGCGCACCGGGCCGCTGCGGATACTGACCAGATAATTTGCCCCGACAAAGAGCGCCACCGGCAGAAACTGTAATGTTCGCTGCTTCGCATCGTATTCAACGCTGTAGAAGATGATCAGGTAGTAACCGGGGTAGGTTTCAATCTTCGGTCGTTCGTGCATCTGTAGCGCATCTTCAATCGCGAGCGGATGAAAACCGAACTCTTCGCGCAACAGGGCAATCTCTGCGTCTGTCGGTTGTTCAAGATCGAGCCAGATCATGGTGCGTGGTTGGAGAAGGAGTTCGCTGATCTGATCGAAATCGGTGAGCTGTTGCACCTGTTGACGTTGAAAGGTGTGCAGTGTTACCATCGATTTGTGGTCTTTCCTAGATAAAGAGATTTTCGCATCCCCGAAAAATGCACAGTGAACAGCGAGATGAACGTTTGTATTTGCGAGAATGATCGCTTGATAAGTATAATATCAAATCTTGACTGATACAATGCATCACTGCCTGTCACCGAATATGTGGTGAATCGTGATCATTCGTCTTCTCCGCAACGATCCGTGGGTGTCGCCTGCATGATACAGATGGGCGGGTTGTGAACCCGCCCCCACGGACCTGTGCATTACCCATACCTGGTGTCAACCACGTGCGTATCGGCGGGTATGATCGCCATGGGTGCTGTTGTGGGCGACTGGCCCGGTGACAGTGCGCCGACCCAGCCGTGCCGGCATGTGCTGGATGGGTTGCCGTACCCGCCTATCATGCACGTGTCGCACAGTGTGGAATGCGGCAGCCACACTGCCGCAGCAGCCGCGCTCACCATCCGGCGCGTGGCGGAGCGGTGCCCCGGATGGTCATAGCACGAACAAATAGCTATATCTCGTTCCCATCCCGCACACCGGCAGGGATACCGCTTCCAGCCCGGATTGCCCTCGTATGGCGTGCGGCAGCCATGCTGCCGCGCCGGCCGCGCTCACCGTCCGGCGCGTGGCATACCGTTACCCATCCTGGTCACGGGGGTGCTGAATGTGCTCATCCCGATCATCGAGTCGGTCCGGCATGCATGCGATACCTGCGCGTAGATGTTTAGTTGTACCAGGTTCGTGCCTGCACACCATCGGCCACGGTCAGCACCTGACAGCAGTGGAGAGGAATGCCTCCACGCAGGCTGGAAGCCTGCGCCACGGGGAGCGCTTGCAGTCCAGCTTAATGCAGCGTGACATGTGGGTAATGCATAGCCTACGGACGGGCTGGTGGGTTTTGTAGGGGCAGGTTTTGAACCTGCCCCTACGGTTTGTCGTGAATGGCCTCATAGGTGTTCATCAGTCCAGTGAGGGGGTTGCCTCTATCGCACGGCTGCTGCGGCAGCCACGCTGCTGTATTACCTCGCGACCCGAATAATCCTGCCTGTCAACGGTATTCGCGCTGAAACGTGAGACCACTGCGTGCGGAGTAGAAACACGATTCTGCGCAGCATACTCATCTCCAATACGCCAGGGCACCCTTTCGGAGGCCCTGGCGCAGATACCCTCTCAACGAGGTCTCATGCTCATTGCCCACCATACCGCCAGCGCAGGTAGTGCTGTCCGACATTGCCCATCTCGACCCGCCAGTTGGGATCGTTGTCAGGGGTGTAGGTGAGTACACGCCGTTCAAAGGCCTGGATCAGGACATCTTTTTCGACCCCGCCAACTTTTACCCTGGCCCAGTATGGTTCGCTGATCGGTAAGCCCATGACGAAGACCCAGTCAATGATCTGGCGATTGACGTAGCGGCCATTTTCAAACACGACCCCTTGCTGGGCAAAGTAGTCGAGGAAGACCTGGGGAATGTTGTGACCGAGGGTTGATTCGTAGCTACCAATGCGGACATCGTACCGTCCCAGGTCAGGACGTTCGCTCACGCTTCCGTCGCGGTTGAGGAAGGCGGTCACTACCTGCCCGCTCCGATCTGGGGCGCGGCTCGTCTGTACCGGGAAGGCTACACTGCGCAGAGTGGCGTAGGTCGGCGCGTTGGGATTCACCGCTGCCGGATCGCCGGCAACAGCTTCATCTGCCGGGGTGCGATCTTCAAATTGGGCATCGCCAAGCTGTATTCGTCCGGTAAGCATTTCAACCACGAGCAGGCCGTTCGTGACATACCACTGATTGCGCGGTGCATTTGGGTTGTTGATCTCCATCCGACTCTTGTCGAAGTACTGTACCAGTCGACTCCCACCGGGGCTTTGGGCATACGGTTCGCGCATCGCACCGCTGATCGGCTGTGGCCCCCAGATCCACGAGCGTGGTCGCAAGCCGGGTGCGCCGCCGGCCACCGGCTGATCGGTGCGCTGCCAGACATTGCGCATCGCATCGTCGGCGAAGGCACCGTTGGGTGGTACGAATCCACCGCTGGCCGCTGGTTGCGATGGCGATACCGGCTGTTCAGCTCCTGGACGGTAGATCAGGTAGACCGGTCGCGGCCCAACATCGAGTGTCAAGAAACCGCCTGACGTAGCCTGTTGTCGCTGTGTACCATCACGGTCAATAACCGTCACAACGGCATCGGCACTGGGAATCCGTACCTGACCACCATCGACTGCCCAGACAACCTCGACTACGCCATTGTCGCTAGCAAAACGAGCTGCGTAGGCTTCCGGCCCGCTGTAGCCGGTCAGATCATCGAGATAGATCACCCCTTCGCCGGTACGACTGTCTGGATCATCGTCGATCACGATTGCCTGCAAGGTGATCTCGCCATCGAGCTTGCCATCAACAAAACGGATGCGGTTCCCCGGCTCAACCGGGCCATTGATGGCGGCAACAAGCTGTTGCCAGCCGGTTGGCCCAATCTTCCCCAACCGGTATTGGAGAATCTCGCCCTGGATATCGCGCAGTTGCACCTTGAGATCGAAACTACTTCCGTCACCGTACACCCAGACGCCAATCTGGGTTGTGCCGGCGGGAAAGCTGATAGCTTCACGAGGGGTAAAACTTACGTAGTCATTCCCTCCGGTTGTAAAGCGATAGCGCACCTCGGCTGCACCGCTACCGCTACGTACCTGGGCACTGCTCTGTCCAATCGAACCATTGCCAACCGGGAAGGTCTGCCAGTTTAGCGACCGTTCAAAATCGAATGCAATCCGTGCCTCGCTCAATCTGCGCACACCGAGTGGCTGGCGTCCACCTACCTGCTGGTTGAGCGTGCGGAATGCGTTGAAAGCCGGTTTGAACTGACTGTAGTCGGCCTGACCATTGCCGTAGCGAAGCAAACCGTAAGCGTTGTACGGCACGCCATTGCGCAGTTGCATGTCCTTAAAGCGGAACATGATGACCCGTTCGACGCCGGCCTGACGCAGCAGCGCCATCGCCCGGATCAGATAATTGGCCTGCGTCTCGCCATCAATAGACTGCGCACCGGTACGATCACTCTCGCTATCGGCCCAGCCGAACTCAGTGACCCAGATCGGCTTTGGCCCCAGGCGGGCAGCCAGGGTCTGGATCGCACCAATTCCAACACTATCAATCGAACCGGCTTCAGGACCGAGTGGATCGGTGTAGGGGTGAAGGGCAATGATGTCGAACGAATTCCAGGCACCGTTATCGGCCAGTGCCTGTAAGAACGATCCGGCAGGTTCGGGGGAGACGATCCCGGCTGCCAGCACGGTTGCACCGGGATCGGCGGCTTTGATCGCCGGGTAAACCGCACGGAGCAGCGCCGCATACGCAGCCGGATCGGGTGCCGGACGCCAGTAGACCGGATTGTCAGGTTCATTCCAAACCTGCCAGTAACGTATCCGATCTTTGTAGCGATTTACGACTGTCGCCACAAAGCTGGCAAAGAGTTGTGGGTCTGGCGGGTAGAAACTGCCCTGCTCTGGTGGAATACCGTCATCTGCCGGGCTTGGCGTGCCCCAGCCGACTGCCGGATTAAACAGACCAACAATGTTGATCCCGCGCTGCGTCAGTTCATTGACCGCCCGGTCGGTGAACGTCCAGTCATACTGACCGGGACGCGGTTCGATGCGTCCCCACTGAAACTCCTCACGCACCCAGCCCAGCGCACTTTGAGCGATTACGTCTGCCGGTTGGTGCAGGGAGTCGGGGAATGGGTAGGTCGTGGCGATATGTGTATTAGCGCCAAAAGCTGAGGGGTTGGCCGATTGCACGGCTGCTGGTACAGAGGGCCAACCCGCCAGGAAAAGGCTCAACAACAGGAGAAGGTGGAGATAACGGGCATGATGCATACAAAGACTCTCCCTTTTAAGCAAAACATACCTGACGAAAGCAGTATACATGGTTGACGAACCCAAAATGGTAAAAAATTACCACTATTTTTGCGCCGTAATGGACGCAGCTAATCAGATCAGGGATTTGTCCAGAGCAAACTACACATGCAAATCGGGAGAGGGACGGTAGTGTTCCCTCTCCCAGTACTTAACCAGGCGGAGAGTGTGTTTTCGGTTTAGCGTAATACCAGCGGTACCATCACCTGATGATAGGACGGTGACGGAATCTCGACGGGGAGAGTGTAGGCCAGCGAGAGGCGACCGGCACTATCAACAAAACGTACATACATCGCTGGCGTCGTCGTTGTTGTCGTCACTGTCATGAGTGACAATTCGCTGCTTAGCGGCAGTACCAGGGTTGGTTGATACGGCAATCGGAGTGCATTGTGAAAATCACGGGCAATGCTCAATTCAATGGCTTGAGTGTCCGCCGGTGCTTGCAATTGGATCATCAGCGTTGTATCATCAAGTTGAGCGGGAGCCGGAATGTGATAGTCGGGCATCGGCCCTAATCCGCTGACAGTAAAGGTCTGCGTGATCGGGGTTGCGGCATTACCCGCCGTATTAAACGTACGAAACTCAACCTCATACGTTCCATCGTACAACGGCAACTCGATCTGCGCTGTTTCGCGGCGGCTATCGAAGCTCCCATCGGTCGGCAATACCAACTGCCATTCGCCATCGCCAACCCGATACTCAATGGCCGTAATTTGATTAACGCTTGCATCAGGTTGGACCGGTGAAGGGTATGGCAGATCACGGGCTGTCAGTTCAACAACCGGTCGCTGGCTGACCGCCTGGAGATTGACCGTTAGCGAAAGCGCAGGTGTCGTATCAAGCACATCAATCACGCCATCGTCGTCGCTGTCGCGATAACCGAGTTGATGCCGGGCCGAGGTGTCAACTGCACCGGTGACAAAGCTGTTGATCAATTCGCGCATGATGCTTGGCTCATTGGTGCACAATTGTTGAACATACTGTTCGTGGTTGGGGTAAACAGGTAGCCACTGCGTTGATCACAGCTAACCCCGGCAACACTGTACTGATCGAGCGCACCGAAGAGATGGGCAAATTCGTGAGCGATAACCGAGCGGAGCCAATGTGTTTGATATGGCCCACCATCGGAGGTAATGACGCTGAACGGGCCGTTCAGGTAAGCATAGGCAAAGCGGCCATCGGCAAAGTAGCCATCGTCGTTTGCGCTGTTGACGATGAAGAAGATTGCTGCCCAGTCAGTGCCACGCTGTTCACGCACATCGAACAAGGCCATGTATGCCTGCTCGAAATAGTTTGCGCTGATATAACCTAACTCACCTAAGACATCACTAATCCAGAGACCCTCCTGCGCCAGTCCATAGCGAATTGGCTCATATCGTGTTGGTACAACCCGCACGGAGAGGTCAAACTCCAACCGGGCAGCCGGCAATCGTTCGCGCCACCAGTCGAGCGCGGCCTGCGCCTCATTCACAATCTGATCTACTTGCGCAGCGTTCCAGTCTTCGGTGGAAGGATCGAAGGAACCGGTGCTTTCCGGCAAGATAAGCTGAACAGCAACCCGTCCGGCCAGATACTGACTCGGCAAACGAGGCGAGAGTTGGTCATCGTCCACCGCAAATGATAGGGTAGCCGGTGGCGGAGCTATCAGCGCATCACCTGCAGGTAATGGTAATTCTGGCTGAGGGCCAGGAGCTGCGTAAAGTGCAGTCAGTGGCGCTACCAACAGGCAGAATAGAAGGCTGAATAGAAATCTGGTACGCATAGCGGCCTCGCCTGGCTAGGATGAGAATGAAGAGCAAAGCCGTTCTCTCAATGTCAAGGTACATCGGAAAGGGGTATATGCCCAGGGGCGAAAGAGTCCCGTTGTGGCGAGACCGGTATAACTAGATGGGAACTATGATAGGTAGGAACGTTGTACTAAGAGTTGGCCCGGATAACTCTTACAGGGGATAGGAGATAGGAGATAGGAGATAGGAGATACGAAGATAGAAGATAGAAGATAGAAGATAGAAGATAGAAGATAGAAGGTAGGAGGTAGGAGGTAGGAGTATAGAATGCAGAGCCTATTTCACAAAAGCCGTGCTATCGTGATCCAGGCTGTTGCACAGACGCATGAACGCTTGCCAATCGCCAATGACAGAACATCTGGCTCGCAGGCTGCCGATAGCAGGGAGGAGGGTTGTCGACCATCGCGAGCGCCATCACACGTTGGATTGGGTGTCTTATCCGCCTGGCATGCGCGTGGCGCAGCGTGTGGAATGCGGTAGCCACGCTGCCGCGCCAGCCATGCTTACTACTTACGATTCGGTGCGTGGTACGCCGTTGACCCGGATGGTCACGCGGATACGGTGTGTGCCTGTCACGCTCCTGAAAACGGTTGGCAATGAATTGAGATAACTTCTGGTAGATGCTGTTTGAAACAGATTCTAGTGGGTTTAGAACGGAAACCAGGCGGAGGACGAAATTATGCGCGGACTCGTACCATGGCTATTACACATCCCCAACGTTGATGAAGATGAGCAGCGGCGTGGGCAGGTGATTATAGTGCTGGCATTACTCATAAATATCATCACCATATTATCAACACCGCTGGTATTTATCGTCACCCCACAATCGGCGTTACCGCTCTTATTCATCAATATAGCCGGATTCGTTATCTATACCGCCGTTATCGTTCTCAGCAGAATCGGTCAAGTCTACTGGAGTGGTGCGCTTTTTGTTATTACCATTACCAGTCTGATTCTTACAATCCCCTTTGGCATCCAAACAGACCGAATCACTTCTTATACTTCCCCCTTCTTTCTCATTTTTACACTTCTCGTTGCCGGAATGGTATTACGACCGATCTGGGTCTGGGCGGTGCTGATCTTCAACGTAAGTGGTCTTCTGGTTAGCTGGTGGCTGGCTGGAATACCATTATTTAGTGGTGAGCTTGAACAAACACTTCAGACTGCGGCCATCTTCCTGCAGATTGGTACAGCACTCTTCACGTTTGTCGGTGGGCAGATTACCGCAACCGCCCTGCACGAGGCACGACAGCGCCGCGAAGAAGCCCGTCAGATCGCCGGTCAACTGGCAACCCTGAATGCCACCCTTGAAGCGCAGGTCGCCCAGCGCACCGCCGCCTTACAACAGGCCTTGTACGAACTTGAGCAGCGGGCTGCTGAACAGGCCCGGTTGCTGGCCGAAAACGAACAGCAACGGCAGGCCATCCGTGAATTGAGTGTACCGGTACTGCCCATCCGCGAGACAACGCTGGTGATGCCGCTGGTTGGTGCCCTCGATACTGCCCGCCTGGCCGATATGCAACAGCAGGCCCTCGAACAGATTGCCCGTGCTAATGCCCGTGACCTGTTCATCGATGTAACCGGGGTACCGGTGATTGATACGCAGGTAGCCAAGGGGTTGATCCAGGTGGTCGAAGCTGCCCGCTTGATGGGCACACGGGTCACCCTGGTCGGCATTCGCCCGGAAGTCGCCCAAACCCTGGTCACGCTGGGTATTGACCTGCACTCAATTCGCACTTTTAGTACCTTGCAGGCTGCATTGAGGAGTGAACGACAGGCATCCGGGCAGTGACGCAAAAAAGATCCCGATTGCCTTATAACTTCTGCCCCATGTTGTGTCTGCAATGTATATAATCAAGACTGAAGAAAGCAATCACCCCTTCTGATCATAGGAGAGGTCATGCGAGCATTTACCACCTGGTTGTTTCAGATTCAGACCACTGATGAAGACGATCTCCGTCGCGGCCGCACCAACATTATCGTTTCACTGGTCATGATCATATTGGCAATACTGGCGATTCCTATCAGTTTTCTCGCTGAAAACAACCCCACCAGCGGCATCACCATAATCTCTGTAGGTATTATTGCTTACACCGTTTCCATAGCTGTTACGAAGGCTGGCCGGGTGAATATTGGTGGCCTCATTCTGATCAGCTTTGTTACCCTACCAATACTGACACCGATTGTCGCCCAAACCTCACCAACCAGCCCCTTTACGTCGCCTTTCTACCTCATTTTGTCTACGTTAGTGGCCGGATTAACCTTGCGACCGATCCTGACCTGGGCAGTATTGATCATCAATCTGGTCGGTCTGTTTGTTGCCTGGAATATTGCCGGGATCAACCTTTTTGCCGATGCGCTGGGAACCTCGCTCGGTGCGGCTGCCATCTTCCTACAGATTGGTACAGCGCTCTTCACGTTTGTCGGCGGGCAGATTACCGCAACCGCACTGCACGAGGCACGACAGCGCCGCGAAGAAGCCCGTCAGATCGCCGGTCAACTGGCAACCCTGAATGCCACCCTTGAAGCGCAGGTCGCCCAGCGCACCGCCGCCTTACAACAAGCCCTGCACGAGCTTGAGCAGCGAGCTGCCGAACAGGCCCGGTTGCTGGCCGAAAACGAACAGCAACGGCAGGCCATCCGTGAATTGAGTGTACCGGTACTGCCCATCCGCGAGACGACGCTGGTGATGCCGCTGGTTGGTGCCCTTGATACTGCCCGCCTGGCCGATATGCAACAGCAGGCCCTCGAACAGATTGCGCGTACCAATGCCCGTGACCTGTTCATCGATGTAACCGGGGTACCGGTGATTGATACGCAGGTAGCCAAGGGGTTGATCCAGGTAGTCGAAGCTGCCCGCTTGATGGGCACACGGGTCACCCTGGTCGGAATCCGACCAGAAGTCGCCCAAACCCTGGTCACGCTGGGCATTGACCTGCGCTCAATTCGTACTTTTAGTACCTTGCAGGCTGCATTGGGGGAAGGGAGGAAGTAGGAAATAGAAAATAGGGGATAGAAAAGTAGGAGATAGGGGTAAAGAATGTAGAGAATAGAGACGGAGAAAAGAGGAAGAAAATAGGAGATAGAAAAATAGGAAATAGAGGCAGGAGAATGTAGAGAATACAGACTGAGAAAATCGGAGCGTAGAAGGTAGCGAGAGGGAGAAAATAGGAAATAGGTAGGTAGGAAATAGGTAGGTAGGAAATAGGTAGGTAGGAAATAGGTAGGTAGGAAATAGGTAGGTAGGAAATAGGTAGGTAGGAAATAGGTAGGTAGGAAATAGGTAGGTAGGAAATAGGCACAATTATTCATCTCGGCTCATGTTCAAAAGTGGTGCAGCCGGTCAATCATTGGGGTTTACTGTGGCGCAAGGGCACGTATGAGTGTACCCTACTGCACCGAGTTTGAACATGAGCCTTCATCTCTTACTTCACTTACCCTCTCCGCTCTCCTACCTCCTAAATCCTAAATCCTACCTCCTAAATCCTAAATCCTACCTCCTATTTCCTATCTCCTTCTATCTCCTACCTCCTAAATCCTACCTCACTATCTCCTATCTCCTAAATCCTAGTTCCTATTTCCTATCTCCTAAACCCTATTTCCTCTCTCCTACATCCTCATCATCCGGCGGAGCAAGTTGCGGCAATACGCCACTCTCGCCGAGGAGACCGGTGCGCAGGTAAACCATGAGCTTCTTGCGCGTATCGGCAATGTCGTTGTTGCGCATGTGCAACTGCCCAATCCGATCCTGGGGTGTGAAGCTGGCTTCCCCCTTCTCCATCGTCAGCCGGGCCGGGTCGTAGGTTAAATTAGGTGAGGTCGTGTCCAGGATTGAATAATCGTTACCACGCCGCAGACCAATCGTCACCTCACCGGTGATCAGGCGGGCAACCCAACGCTGCAACGACTCACGGATCATCATCGCCTGTGGATCGAACCAGCGCCCGGCGTAGAGGAGACGCCCCAGTTTTCGCCCGTACTCACGGTATTGATCAATCGTATCTTCGTTGTGAATGCCGGTTACCAGCCGCTCGTAGGCAATGTAGAGCAGCGCCATGCCAGGGGCTTCGTAGATACCCCGACTCTTGGCTTCGATAATCCGATTCTCGATTTGATCACTCATACCGAGGCCGTGTCGTCCACCAATGCGGTTGGCTTCGGCCATGAGGGCGACGTGGTCGGGGAAGGTCATGCCATTAATCGCAACCGGGAAGCCCTCTTCAAAGGTGATGCGTACCTCTTCGTATTCGATATGCACATCCGGCTGCCAGAAGGCCACGCCCATAATTGGCTTGACAATCGTGATGTTGCGGTCGAGAAACTCCAGGTCTTTCGCTTCGTGAGTGGCACCCAGCATATTGGAGTCGGTTGAATAGGCTTTTTCCGCCGGCATGCGATACTCAAAACCGGCCCGACTCAGGTAGGCAGACATCTCGGCCCGACCACCCAATTCGTCGATAAACGCCTGATCCAGCCACGGTTTATAGATACGCAGATCGGGGTTGACCAGCAAGCCATAGCGATAAAACCGTTCGATATCGTTCCCTTTGTAGGTACTGCCGTCCCCCCAGATATGAACCCCATCTTCGCGCATGGCCGCGACCAGCATGGTACCGGTTACTGCACGTCCGAGTGGAGTGGTATTAAAGTAGGGCAAACCGGCGGTTGAGATGTGAAATGCACCGCACTGTAGGGCAGCCAGTCCCTCAGCGACCAACTGCTGGCGGCAATCGATCAGGCGGGCTGCTTCGGCGCCGTACATCAGTGCCCGGCGGGGAATATCCTCATAATCGGGTTCATCGGGCTGACCGAGATTGGCGGTGTATGCATAGGGAATAGCACCTTTGGCGCGCATCCAGTGGATTGCAGCACTGGTGTCCAGGCCGCCGGAAAAAGCGATCCCGATCTTTTCGCCAACCGGCAGGTGTTGCAGAATTTTAGCCATAGCACTCCTCTTCAGTAAGGAAGGGTGTCTTTTGCCGTTGTATTATACGATGAGTAGTGACGAACAGCGCAGGATCGCTCAATTCGCCAATCTGCGAGTCTTGCGGTAATATGTAAGCAGGGATACAGCCTAGTTCTCTCATACGCCTATGGATTTGCGCACTCGTCTCATTCTTGCACTCTCACCACTGATTATCGCGCTCCTGCTCTTTGGTCTAGTGGCGTTCTTCAATCGACAGCGTGTGACTCAGGCTGTCGACGAGGTGAATCGGGCATCCAAAGATCTGATAGAAGTCGCGCAGAGTGAGTCGCTCATTTTTCTCGAACAGTACAATGTGAGCGAGATTATCGCCGGTCGGCAGAGTGATCGGAGCATGATAGAACCGCAACGGGCAACTATCCGCTCCTTTCTGTCTGAGTATACCGATCAAGGAAACGGAAGTTTCGTTGAACTTGAGCTGGCCGCCCGTTTTGAGGTGATGGTTGCCCAGCACGATGCGGCACTGACCGTTTTTGATCGTGGTGATCGTGAAGAAGCGCTAGCAATGATTAGTAGCAACGATTACCACCGTAATATCCGGGCGATTCATAGCCTGGTTATCGGGGCACAACGCGAGTATGAGATACAGTATCTACAAGCGATCAGTCAGCTTGAGCAGATTGTCAACCAGGGATTTTGGCTTGGGGCAACAGTAACCGGCGTGGCTACAGTCATCGCGATCACCCTTGCTTTAGCGCTCATCTGGCAGATTGGCAGGCATGTTGATAGCCTGACGGCAGATGCTGAACGATTGACCCAAACCGAGACTGATGGGCAACTCAGCCCGGTTGGATCGATCAATCAACTTCGTCGTCTACGTGATGCGTTTCAGCATTTACTCGATGTTAACCGTCAACGACAGCAGCAGCTTGCCACTGCGCTGAAAGCACAACAGGCACAACTGGCGCGAGAGCTGGAATTGCAGGCAACGATTAGAGCATTGAGTCTGCCGGTGACACCGTTAGGTGCAAATACGATCTTTCTGCCGCTGGTCGGACATCTTGACGCTGAACGTGGTAAACAACTTGAACAGACCCTGCTCGATGCCATTCAGCAACGGCGTGCACGCAAGGTGGTCATTGATGTCAGCGGTCTGGCTACCTTTGAAGAGGAGACCCTGCAAACCCTGATCCGGGTTGGTCAGGGTGCCCGTCTGCTCGGTGCCCAGAGCATTCTGGTCGGCGTGCGCGCCGATCAAGCGTTGCACTTCACGCAGCTACCCTCCGGTCTGTTCACCTATGCGCGCGATATTCCGGCGGCCCTCACAATGAACACATGAGCACGAACAGTCTGTTATAATGCAGTGCGTTACCGCTTTGTGGTACGAAGGAGGCCATATGCACATTGTTGTGTGTCTGAAGCAAGTCCCTCGCGATAATTCGGTCAAGATTCGACCGGATTTGACGATTGACGCCGAGGGCATTGAGCGGATTATTAACCTCTTCGATGAGTATGCCCTTGAAGAGGGTATTCGCTGGAATGAGCAACACGGCGGGAAGGTGACAGCGCTTTCTATCGGCACGTCAGAGTGGGTCGAGCAACTGCGCCGGGCACTAGCAATGGGTGCAACTGATGCTTTGTTGCTGAGTGATCCGGCATTTGCGCAGCTCGATACGATTGCCGCCGCACGAGTAGCGGCAGCGGCGATCCGCAAGCTCGGTGATGTTGATCTGGTAATTACCGGTCGTAACAGCACCGACGATGAAACCGGGGCATTTGCACCGGCTCTGGCTCGCCTGCTCGGTTGGCCCCAGGTGACCTACGTCGGGAAGGTGCTGGAACTGCAACCCGGTGGAACGCTGCGGGTTGAGCGCCACCTCGAAAGTGTGATTGAGACGGTCTCGTGCCGCTTACCGGCAGTGATGTCGGTGATTAAGGATATTAACGAGCCACGCTATCCATCCCTCTTGAAGATCAAGCGGGTTGCCAAAGTGGAGCCGCCGGTTTGGACGGCTGCCGATCTGGGGTTGAATGCCGCAGATTTGACTCCCACTGCTCAACTGGCCGAACGGGTACCACCACCGCCCCGGCCCAAGGGTGAGATGATTGATGGCCCGGATGCAGCCACAAAAGTTCGCAAACTGGTTGATAAGCTGATGGAGTATCAGGTGATTTAAGCGCGGAAAGGAGCAGATCATGAACGGCGTACTGGTTATTCTGGAAGCAGTTGGTGATGATCTGGCCGCTATTTCGCGCGAATTGCTCGGTAAGGGGCGGCAGTTGGCCGACGCACTGGGAGGCTCTCTGGCTGCACTGGCTATCGGGCCGACCACAGCCGTGGCTGCCCGCGCCGCTCATTTTGGAGCCGACCAGATTTTTACGGTCGAAGCACCAGCGTTAAGCCAGTATACGACCGATGGGTATGTAGCAGCAGCGATGGCGGCTGTCAAGACGTTCAACCCGGCTCTGATCATGGCCGGTACGAGTTTCCAGATGCGCGATTTTGGGGCAGCACTGGCAACCGATCTCAATGCCGGGCTGTCGGTTGACGTGACCGATCTTAAGGTGGTTGATGGCGCGATTCAGGCGACCCGGCCATCGCACGGTGGGAATGTTATCAATACCTATCGCTTTGCCGCCGGGAAGCCGGTTGTCGCGTTGGTACGCAAGCAGAGCTTCCCCGAAGCGGCAGCGCAGCCGGATCGCAGTGCCCCGGTGACGGCATTGGCGGTAGCCGAACTCAATCCACGCACCACCGTGGAAGAGGTAAAACCGAAGGCGGGGGCCGTCAATCTGACCGACGCCGCGATTATTGTGACCGGTGGCCGTGGGTTGGGTAACAAGGACAACTACTACCGGCTCATTCCACCGCTGGCCGAGGCTCTCGGTGGCGCATACGGCGCTTCACGGGCAATTGTTGATGATGGTTGGGTGCCTTACGAGCATCAGGTCGGGCAGACCGGGAAGACGGTTAGCCCGAAGCTGTATATTGCCGCCGGGGTGAGTGGCGCTATCCAACACCTGGCCGGCATGCGCACCAGCCGCACGATTGTCGCCATTAACAAAGACCCCGAAGCACCTATTTTCCGCATCGCGACCCTCGGTGTGGTTGGTGATGTGAACGAGATTTTGCCGCTGCTTACCGAAGAGATCAAGGCTCGTCTCAATCGGTAGGCTACCACGAATGCGCACGGGGAGGGAGCAACAAACATTGATCTCCCTCCTCCACCTGCCAATCACGGATTCGTGATTGCATCTGGTTTATAAATTACCCCTGCGACTGAGCTTTTACCGCATCCCTGCCCCACCAGACTATGCTCTGTCGCCGCGCTAAAACCATCATGAACAACATGAACAAACGCATCTTGTTTCTGTCGGTGATAACGCTTGTCATTGCCACGATAGGGCTTGCCCAGGTCACCTATCGCCTGTTCTTGCCGGTTGTCCAGCAGGGACTGGCTATTCCGCCGGAAGACGATGCCGGTACTCGTTTGCAGGTAGCCATGGATTACGCGGTGCGTCTTTACGCAAACGGCCTCAATCGGCCACGGCTCATGGCTATCGGCCCCGATGGCAGCCTTTACGTGGCAGAGCGTGGTGCCAACCGAATTGTTCGTCTGCCCGATCTGGATGGCGATGGGAAGGCCGATCAGGTGATCGCTGTTGCCACCAATCTACCCGGCGTGCATAGCCTGGAATGGTACGGCACCGATCTCTACGCCGCCGGTAATGCCACGGTCTGGCGGCTGCGGGATAGCGATGAAGATGGTCAGTTCAGCGGTTCCGAACTAGCGATTGTGGTTGATGGGCTTCCGAACGATGGCGGTCATTCAACCCGCACCGCCCGCATTGGCCCGGACGGAATGCTCTACGTTGCCGTTGGCTCTAAGTGCAATATCACCGTTGGCTGTAGCGAAGGCGATCCGCGACGGGCAGCGATTCTCCGTTACACGTTAGACGGCGGTATTCCCGCCGACAATCCCTTCGCTAACGATCCCGATCCACGCCGGCGTGCTGTCTGGGCTGAAGGCTTGCGCAACAGCGTTGATTTCATCTTTTTACCCGATGGCCGGCTGTGGGCAACGCACAACGGTAGCGACGGGCTGGGGAACGATCTCCCACCCGAAGAGGTGATTATCGAGGTTGAGCCGGGCAGACATTACGGCTGGCCCTATTGCTATACGGCAGAGATAGGTGCAGTGCCCGCCGGCGCGCAGGAGGTTCGCGATGAACGGGTACCGCTCGACGCCACCTTCTCCAGTTGTGCCCAGGCTACACCGGCACGCTTTACCGACCTGGCCCATTACGCACCACTCGGTATCGCCCGATTGGCCGATGGTGATGTGTTGATCGCCTACCACGGCTCGTGGAATGCCGACGAGACACCACGCGACTGTCGGGTACAGCGTATCCGGGTCAGTGATGGTACACCGGTGAGTTCCGAACCATTTTTGATTGGGTTCCGCGACAATCCCCAGCAGGAGTGTGGCAGTGCCTGGGGCCGACCGGCAGGAGTCACCGTAGCCGCCAATGGCACCATCTTTGTCTCGGACGACCGCAACGGAAATATCTACCGCATTGTGCCATCGTCGAGATAGACAGGCGATCTCTCACAAAAGAAGAGCGTACCTGCGGTGATGCAGACCGGTACAGCGAGAAGATTAAGGAACGGCACACTCACCAGTCCCAGACAGATCAAACCAAAACCGGCACTGGCTGGGAGATGGTGGCGAATATAGCCGAGTTTCGCGCGAAACGACAGTCGGCGTCGCTCAAGCGGTGGATCGAAAAAGTCGAGACATGAAATGGTGACGCCAATGACGATCCCGGCTGCCGTTCCCAGCATCGTGCCGACGCCAGGCAGCACATTGAGCAATAGCGCGGGTATCCCAAACGCCAGCAAGAAGATCAACTTCTTCAGCTCGAACAGCAAGGCGCGGAAGAGATCGTATGCGATAGAAGCCGGGGAAGCCGGTGACGTTGTTCTGGCAACACCGCGCAACTGTTCTTCAATCAGTTCCGATAAGCGGCTGTAAAAAGGCGAACCGATGACAACGCCAAAGCGTACCATCAGGTAGCCAATTCCGACGAAGAGGACAATGATCAGTAAGAGCCAGACGAACCACGCGATCAACTCCGGCCAATCGGCGAGCAGCGCCTCGATTGCCCGAACGCCGGCCCATAACAGGGTGGCGTAGAGCACGAACCCTACCAAAATATTCAGCGCAATCGGGATGACGATGTAGCGCCAGAGCATCGGCTGGCTAGCGATGAACCGTACGGCGCGCAGTGGAAAACTCAAACCGTCAATAAATGCTTGCATACCTCAAAGATTCCTGTTGATACCGATGTCACTACCAACGGATAGCTGCTTCCAGCCGTGCTGCGATTTGTGACCAATCGTACCCGGCACAGACGAATAGACGGCCGTTACGACCCAGGTGTTGCGCCAGCGTCCTATCGGTGACCAGGCGCGAGACAGCGTGGGCAAACGCGGACGGGGTATCGGCCAGCAAGAGATGTTCCTCATTGCGCAGACCGGGAATCCCTTCCGCCCCCAGCGAGGTACTGACAATTGGGGTGGCCATTGCCAGTGCTTCCAGGAGTTTCAGCCGCGAGCCACCGCCGATCCGCATCGGAATCACAACCGCCGCAGCTTCCGCCAGCACCGGACGGGTATCGGCAACTTCACCGGTTACCACGATATGCCGATCGTCGTGCAGGGAGAGCAGACTCCGATGAGGGCGCCGCCCGATGAGACGCAGGCGTAGAGCGGGATGCATCCGCTTGACAAGCGGAAATACCTCGTGCACAAACCAGAGCACCGCATCAACGTTGGGCCGATAGTCAAGTGTCCCCACAAAGACCAGATCATTGGTTGGGTGCGGCGCTTCAACAGGCGGCGCGAAATACGTACAATCTACCCCGTTTGGTACGAGATGTAGACAGGCACGAGGCGCCAACCGACGCAGTGCAGCTTCATCTTCTGCCGAGACAACCAGCACGCGATCCACGGTCTGAAGGATGTGCCGCTCAAAAGCTGCCAGTTTCAGCCACTGAATGAGTGAGTAGACGCCACCAACGAGCGCTTTGGGGCGGAACACGTGTCGCAAATCATTGATGGCTGCGCGTCGTTGCAGCAGGTATTCGGCGTTAAACTCGTCGAGGGTTGTTCGTAGACCATGCCGCTGCGCCTGTATCAGATATGGCGCCATCTCGATACTTTCGGCCAGCACGACATCGAACTGCCCACTGACTAACAGGTTGTTCAGGGTGGTGACATACGCCGGGCTGGCGTTCCGCAGGGCCATATCGGGGAGTGGACTAACCAGCGTCGTGAATGCACGCTGACGCAGCGAACGGTGTGGCGGCCCCATGACAATGTGCAGCTCCAGCCAATCCCGCAGTGACGATAGCGCCTGAGCTGCGGCAGCATCAGGAGCAAAGGTAAGGAGCGTCACCCGATGATGTTGGGCCAGGATGCGCAGCAGATGGAAGATGCGCAGTGCGCCACCACCCCGTGGCGGATAGGGCGGGTATGGAGCCAGGACAAGTATCTGCATCTCACACCCATGCATCAGTCGGGCCGGGTTCGGGACGAGGCCAATCAGGCGGGTAGATCAGATACACGGTACCGACGGAATTGGCCTGCCACGCTGTTGCCAGTTGGGATTGCGGATATGCGCGCAGTATCCGTTCGCGCCCGGCTGGTTCGGCGATCAGCGCGTGGGTGTCGGTAAAACCGCGGACAATGGTCAGATGGCCGCTGGTGCGACCGGGGGCATCATCAACCTGACCGTGCTCCCAGGCCACGCTTATAATCACCGGCACACCGGCAGCCGTCCAACGGCTAACCTGTTCCAGGGTGTCGAAACGAGTCACGTATGCCCGCAAACCGAATTGAGCTGCAAACGCCGTATTGAATGACCAGTTGCCGGTGCCATCCCAGCCTGGATCGAAGATACCGGCCACCGTCAGATCGGGTAATGTCGTGCGTTCGGCAAACGGTGCGAGACGCGGATCGGCCACCTGAGCATGCCAGTATGCCAGCACCATTTGTACGGTTGTGGGACTGCACCATCCCTCGCCGCCAGGATAATCGTACTGACACAGTAGCAGCGGCAGACTAATTGCCGACAGGGATGGTTGCGTAGAAGCAGTCACCGGCTGCGCAGTCGTGGTAATGCAAAGAAACAGCTCACTCATTGCCGGCATATCAGCACCGGGGAGACCGCAGAGCAACACACGCACCTGAACAGCCTGTGCTGGTGTGTGCAATTGCAGCGTATCGGTAGCAACAGTGCCGGCCTCATGTCGTTGGTCAGCAAAACTGGTACGGTGAGTGCCGTCGCTATCCCAGGCAGCCAACCGAAACCAGGTGCTCCAGGTGCCATGCTGTTGTACGCGAAGCTGAAGCTCAATCCAGCTTGCCGAAGGCGTATCGGCAATCCAGCTCGGAATGATCGAGAGCGCATCGTGCGTCACGAGTGGAGGGCTAACCATTGCAATGCGGGCGTGCGGATCATCAGCCGATACAGGTGCTGCCCGTTCCCAGGTGTCAATGGCCGCCTCGTCCCAATGGTACAGGAGATGGTGGGGTGTCATGAAGTTATCCTTCAACGCAATCGAGAACCCATTCAGCGGGGCCGAGTAATTCAAGATTGGGGTGAGCTGTAACCTCCGGCAAGAGTGCTTCACTGACCAGCAACTCTTCCAGATGAAGCGTGTCGGGAATGCGTACCAGCCGCACTGCCGCCAGATCAGGCTGACCACACGTCTTGATCGCCATCGCCACTGCATCACGTTCGGTAGGCAGGGTTATCGGCAATCCACCTTTGCACAGACCAACCAAACCAGCCGTCAACACATTCACATAGGTGGCGTGAAAATCGATCTTCGCAGCCAGACGCGCCGTCGTAATGTCGGCAAGGCCGATCCCATTCGCATTCCCGTGTGTTTCGGGGGTAAGATCAAGCACCACAATCACATTAATCACCGGACGATCAGGTGGTGGCTCACCGGGAATAGGCAAACGCCCGATCACGTTCGTATCCATGCCGGTACCACTGATGTTCTTACCGATGCGATCAACCACCAGCACATCCAGACGGTCGAAGGGCAAGCGGGCCATCATCTCTTTGCTGCGCAGCAGCAACTCAGCTTCACCGGCGCCACCAATCTCTGCGGGTGGCAGAGCCACAATTGCCGCCGTCTGATCGCGGGCATCTTCCAGGATTGCCAGCCCGGCCAGCACTCTCCCCCGCTCAACCACCATCCGCGCCATCGGCACCAACTGCTCTTTCAGGCCGTAGACCGCAGTACGATGCACAATCTCGGCACCCTGGCGTTTTCCCAAACCGACGGCACACATTTTCGCCAGACCACTCTCAATCGGGGCCTTAAACGATGTGTGGGTCTTGATGCGATTGATCACCAACACCCCATCGGCTTCGGCTGCGAACCGATCCATGTAGACCGGCGTACCATCGGCGATCCGCCCCAGTTCGACCACATCCATCGTTGCCCGAATCGGGCAACCAACCGACTGTTCGGTGATGCCGAGCGACGCAAGGAGGGCCACCTGACCTTCCGCCGTTGCTCCACCGTGACTTCCCATCGCCGGCACGATAAAGGGTTCAGCACCGTGGGCACGCAGCCAGGCCACTGCCGCCGCTGTAATCGTCACGATATTGCTAATCCCGCGACTGCCGGCAGTCACGGCAATCCGCATACCAGGCTGGATGTGGCCGGCCAGCCCGATTTTGTCGAGTTCAGCATAGACGACTGCTGCGACATCGGCTATGGGCGATGTCTGCCAGCGCTGACGAACACGAAAGAGCGGAGGAAGTGGCGTATCGGCCCGAATGTGCTCAATGTTGAGCGTGATCTGCATCGTCTAGCCTCGCTGTGAAGTAATCTATCACGGCATGCTGGATTGTACCATAAGCCGGTAGTGGGTTGTCATACCAAATCTGGTGTCATACCCCAGGTTGCTATCTTTGTCACCACAGAGACACGGAGGACACAGAGAGTGGGCATAACCTGAGTGTTTATGCACAACACCAGCGTTGCCGCGACGCATGCATCGGGATCACGTTTTGGAGAGGATACCATTTTCAGCCAGAGTTGCCTGTGTTGCGTCGTAGGGAGTGCGGCAGCCACGTTGCCATACCAGCCGCACTCACGATCAGGCACAGAATTGGAGCGGCTTTCCCGCCGGTTATGTGGGCGACGTGCGTACAGAGCACGTGCGTCTGGTTTGATCACCCGTGATGAGCGATATGCACTACTTAGCACGGAACTGATTGCAATCCGATGGAGTGATTGCCGAGTGGATTAATGAAACAGGTTCTCGTGCGAAATACGTTAACACACGTACAATATTCAAGACAGCTCCTGGAAAAGCCGCAACTGGTTTTCTCGTTTTGGATGAAACGTTCCAATGATAACGAAGGGATTAGGAGCTTTTTTGTGGTACTGCATTGTAGTACCTAAAAAGAAATACAAATCCTTTGTTCTGGCAAAATCATCAAGATATTTTTTACGCACATCCTCAATTGCTTTTTGCTCGTCACCCTCGTGGCGTTCAAGACAATTCCAGAACAGTTGACCTGTTTCCCAGTCTTCTATCATAAGATTACTTTCTCTACCGGCACTGTCTACAAAGCGGTACTTGAATTGATAGGGAAGTTTTCTTACAATCCGAAACTCTTCACCCAAATCTTCTTCATCATCGGGAAAAAGTTTCAGTTGCCGCCGTTTTGCCTGAATTTGCATCACTTCGCGAAAATCCCACTCTCTTTCAGTTGCTTCTGCATAGAAGTCGAGAATTGCGGTAGGCTTAAAAGTGGCAAGGGATGTACAAATATTTGGATTCTTAGCCTCGGCAATCAACTCATCAAGATTATCATACACTTTCCTCAAACAAACTTTCTTACGTTCTTCCCAGTTATTTTCTGTACCAATACTTCCCACAACCCTTATCTTCGTTCCAGGAACTGGTCTATAACTCTCTGGACGAAAATCTTGTTGACTTTTTTCAAGTTCGATTTCAATCCAATCATATTTTCGGTATCGCTCTTCATAGGTCTTTTTACGAAAGGGGATAGGGTAAATCCTGATCCATGAGCCATCCTCACGAAAACCGGCAGTACAAACCAGTTCGTCGTACTTAACCGAAATGGTTGGATAGGTTTTAACTGTAACCAAGACCTTCATCAGCATTATCCTCACCTCAAAGATGTACTACTTCGTAGGAAAATTCGGGCAATTTGCTGATTGCATCGGCCAGATGACTGCGATGGCAGCGCTGGCTCTCAGCTTCAAAACAGGTAAGAGCGATACGGTGATAACACAGAAGAATGTTCAAAATGCGTTGTTGAAACGATACGGTCGTGGGCAGAATCTCTCGACGATAAGCGGCAAACAGTTCTTCATAATCCTCCTGCGATTTCAAATTCTTTCTCAGTTCCGAGACAATCCCAACTTCTGGAATATGAATATACCCGATACCCAGATTCTCACAATATGTTCGTAGCTGGCTCTTACTAAAACCTGGCTTCATACTCACTGGATTATTGCGCACATCTACCAGGATTTTAATACCATTTCTAATCAATGTATTAAGGTAGTTTTCCAAAGAGCGACCTTCATAACCGATAGTAAATAATACAATCCTTGATTCTTCATCCTGACATTGTTTTATTCGTCGTTTTGCTTCGTCATCCAAAATCTCATCAAGGATTTTACTCTGCTGAGCATAGTAAGGATATTGCTCGTATAACTCTCTAAGCAGATCATTTCTGGCTTTATATCGATATTGCTGACAAAGTTCATGCAGAAAATGCATATCACGCTCAGTAACACTATCGAACAACTGTGGATGTTTTTGTACAAGTGTTACTGTATGTTTATCTACCGCCAGAAAACCTTTTCTAAATAATGCGTTTATGTCCCACTGAGCGGTAAACGAAAAGCCACCATAATAGTAAGGAACAAATTCGTAGATAGGTTTTTCCTGGCGCTGGCTAAGCAGAAAGAGCATTTTTTGCAGGTATAGCCTATCTATTGTTCCACCAAATACGTCTATTAAGGCGAGCAGTACTTTTTGACGATATAGCATTATTTACACCTGAAAGTGACCTCAGTTTCTCGATAGCAATGTATCTAGTCTGTGCTCTCACTGCATGGGGGTTGTTCTACGTCAACTCTTGTGATTGCGCTCTTCAGAACGTTTTTTCTATTATATCACATACGGACAAGAACTTATTTCACAAAAGCTGTGCTGTCGTGCTCCCAGACGGTCGCGCAGGCGCACGAACGCTTGCCAATGACCAACGTCAGCATATCCTACTCCCAGGCTACCGGTATAGCAGCGAGGATGGCTGACGACCATCTCTGATGCCATCACGCGCTAGATTGGTTAACTTACCCGCTCGTTATCCGCGTGTTGCGCAGTGTGGAGTGCGGCAGCATGGCTGCCGCAGCAGCCGTGCTCACGATCTGGGGCGTGGCACACCGGTAACCCTGCTGAGCGATGATTTTTAGTAAACCGGATTTGATACTAGCCTGTATACCTCTTCTTCAATGAGAGCCATAATGAGAGTTTCTCTCTCGCCGATGACCACCACGCCTCAGCTATGGTACACTATGCACAGTAAGGGTGAGGAATACAGAGCAACTTATGCTGGCAATCATCATTGTATCCTGGAATGTGCGTGATCTGCTGCGACGCTGCCTGAGCGCTGTTCAGGCAGCGCTGGCTGCGGGCAATCTCTCTGCTGAGATCATTGTGGTTGACAATGACAGCCATGATGGTACAGCGGCCATGATCCGTCAGGAATTTCCCGCCGTGCATGTGATCGAAGCCGGTGCCAATCTCGGTTTTACCGCCGCCAACAATCTGGCCCTGCGCACGCTGCTGGCGCGACCGGATGGCGGGCCGGAGTTTATCTTGTTCCTCAACCCGGATACCGAACCACAGGCTGACGCGATTCCGCGCCTGGTCGGTTTTCTGCAAGAGCATCCGGCAGCTATCGCTGTCGGCCCTCGTTTACTGTACAGCGATGGAAGTCAACAATCCTCGCGCCGTCGCTTTCCAACGCCGCTGACCATGATCTGGGAGAGTACGCCGTGGGAGCGCCTCTGGCCGCGTAATCCATGGGCACGCGCTTACCACTGCGCCGACCGGTCTGCCGACCGGGTGCAACGGGTGGGCTGGCTGGTTGGTGCCGCACTGCTGGTACGGACAACGGCTATCCGTCAGGCAGGCTTGCTCGACGAGCGGTTTTTTATGTACAGCGAGGAACTCGAATGGCAGTGGCGTTTGCAGTGGCAAAACCCAGTCGCGCCGGCACCTGATCGATCCCGGCGCGAGCATGTGGAAGTGTGCAGTCAAATCTGGTACCTTCCTGATGCTGTGGTTATCCATCATGAAGGAAAAAGCAGCGAACAGGTGCCACTCGTTCGCCATCGCTACTTTCAGCAGAGCCGTCTCCTGCTGGCTCGCATGTGGTACGGTTGGGTTACCGCAGCCCTCTTGCGTCGTCTGATTTGTCTGGGGTACCAGTATGAATTGATCATCGAGGCACTCAAACTGGCGCTCGGTCATCGGCCAGAGCTGCGGCGGCAGCGGATTGTGCTCTATCAGCAGGTGTTGTATACCTTGAATAATACCCGGTAGTCATTGCCGAATTAGCATATGTATCTCGTTACCCTGCAGGATAACTGGCAGATTCGCCCGCTGAACGAATTTTCGCACGGCATCTACCCGCGTCACGATAGCGAATGGCTACCAGCCATCGTTCCGGCTCACTGGCAACAATTACCAGGGCTGGAAACCCACAGTGGCAAGGTGGTCTACCGCTGTCGCTTCCCCAACCCGCCTGAAGTGAGTCGTGTCTCTGGTGAACGGCGCTGGTTGCGCATTAACGGCGCGTTCTACTATCGGCACACCTATCTTAATGGGATCGATCTGGGTGCCCACGAGGGCTATTTCGAGCCGACTGAGCACGACATCACTACCTTGCTGCGTGCCCAGAACACCTTAATCATCGAACTCGATTGTCCTGATGAACACAACAAAATCGGCAAACGGATGATTACGGGGGTCTTTTCGCATTGGGATTGTTTCGACCCCCAGGCTAATCCGGGAGGTATCTGGTTGCCGGTCGAGATGCACTACAGTGGCCCTGTGCGCCTCCACCAGGCTCGCCTGCGCACCGAACATTGTGACGCCCGGCTGGCGCAGTTGCGTTTTGCCCTTGACCTCGACGCTGCCCAGGCCGTGACCATCCGCAGCGAATTGATCTTCGCGCCGCTGACATTCCACGGTGAAACACAGGTCTTTACCGTTCAGCGTCGCTTGCGGGGCGGCAAACAAACCGTGCAGGGTCTTTTAAAATTGCGCGAACCGCGTCGTTGGTGGACGCATGATTTGGGCCGCCCCGATCTCTATCAGGTGACCGTGCGCATCTGGCTTGATGACTGCCTGAGCGATGAGCAATCATTTGCGTATGGTGTGCGCACCTTTGAATTGCGCGACTGGATTCCCCATCTGAACGGTGAGCGGTTTCTGGCCAAGGGAAACAACTACCCGCCCGGCGATATGCGGATTGCGACGATGAATCGCGAGCGTGCTGAGCGCGATCTATCCCTGGCACGCGATTGCCACATGAACATGCTCCGCGTTCATGCCCACATCGACCATCCGGCCTTCTACGATGCGGCTGATGCCGCCGGGATACTGCTCTGGCAAGATTTTCCGCTCCAGTGGCTGTATCGACCAGACGTGCTACCGGCAGCCCGTCACCAGGCCCGGGCTATGGTACGCTTGCTCGGCAATCATCCCAGTATTGCGATCTGGTGCATGCACAACGAAGCGATCCACCTCGAAGATACTGCCGATGAATCGCTCCCGGCGCGGCTACGTACCTATCAATCGGCATTTGTCTTTAGCTGGAACCGTGATGTGATGGATGTGCAGTTGAAGCAGATCGTCGAAGAAGAAGACCCAACCCGACCGGTAGTGCGTTCGTCGGGTGAGCCAGATGTTCCCTACGTGCGTACCGGCACCGACGCCCATGCCTACTTCGGCTGGTATCGCACCTACGGTTCGCTGGCCGATGGAGAAGCGGTACGGGCGCGTTTTCCGGGAAACCTGCGCTTCGTGACCGAGTTCGGTGCGCAGAGTTTTCCCAACCTCGAGAGCAGCCTGCGCTTTATGCCTGATCCGCTCGACGATGCTGCGATCAATCGCCTGATAGAACGGCATGGTCTACAGGCAGAGATCATGTCGGCCTGGTATCCCTGGCGGCAGGCAACATCACTGGCCGAAGTGATCGAGATGTCACAGAACTATCAGGCCGAACTGAATCGCTTCTACATTGATCGCCTTCGCTACCATAAATATCGTCCAACCGGTGGTATCATCGCCTTTCTCTTCGTCGATCCGTACCCCGCTGTTTTGTGGAGCGTGATCGACTACTGGCGGGTGCCCAAACGTTCGTACTACGCTCTGCGCGACTGTTTTCGCCCACAATATGTCTTTACCCTGATCGAGCCGCGCACATTTACCATTGGCGAAGCAATTGATCTTCCTATCTACGCCGTCAACGATGCCCGCGAGCCGCTGGTTGGTGCGCAACTGACCATCAGCCTGTACGACCCCACCGATACCGAACTGGCTACCGTTGTTCGCTACCTCGATCTCCCTGCCGACTCTCTGGCAACCGAAGTTGATCGCCTGCGCCTCACACCAATCCGTGCCGGCGAGTACACCATTGTGCTGCGCCTGATCGGAGCCGGGCCGGAGTTTACCAATCGCTATCGGTTAACTGCGGAAGAGAAGACACCCTAAACGTGATCTGGACGTTGAAGTCTACACGCCCTTGCAGCTCCATATGCGGGGACACGGATAGACGCGGATTAGGCGGATGCACGCGGATAGGTTGTCTGTAGAGCAGGTTGAAGGATGGGCCATTGGCATATCCACCAGCGGCCGTGGGCAGCATTTGGCGGGGACACGGATAGACGCAGATTAGGCGGATGACCGCGGATAGGTTGTCTGTAGAGCAGGTTGAAGGATGGGCCATTGGCATATCCACCAGCGGCCGTGGGCAGCATTTGGCGGGGACACGGATAGACGCAGATTAGGCGGATGACCGCGGATAGGTTGTCTGTAGAGCAGGTTGAAGGATGGGCCATTGGCATATCCACCAGCGGCCGTGGGCAGCATTTGGCGGGGACACGGATAGACGCAGATTAGGCGGATGACCGCGGATAGGTTGTCTGTAGAGCAGGTTGAAGGATGGGCCATTGGCATATCCACCAGCAGCCGTGGGCAGCATTTGGCGGGGACACGGATAGACGCGGATTAGGCGGATGCACGCGGATAGGTTGTCTGTAGAGCAGGTTGAAGGATGGGCCATTGGCATATCCACCAGCAGCCGTGGGCAGCATTTGGCGGGGACACGGATAGACGCGGATGAGGCGGATGACCGCGGATAGGTTGTCTGTAGAGCAGGTTGAAGGAAGGGCCATTGGCATATCCACCAGCAGCCGTGGGCAGCATTTGGCGGGGACACGGATAGACGCGGATTGGGCGGATGAACGCGGATCGGTCGTTGGCAGAGCGGGCTGAAGGATGGGCATTGGATTGTGGGCCGTGCATTGCATACTACCAGAATTGCGCCCGGCCAGACTTGATCACGATGATGATATTCTGTGTTATAATTATTACGCAGTGCGTCATACACGTATTATCTCAGGAGGCGAACAATGACGATCGCAAGCGAGCGCGGTATCGATCTCTTCCACTTCGACGAACTCCTCACCCCGCGCGAGCGCGCACTTCGCGATAAGGTGCGCGCATTTTGTAACGAGCACGTGTTGCCGATCATCAACGATTACTGGGAGCGAGCCGAATTTCCCTTCGAGCTGATTCCCCGGATCGCCGAATTAGGGATCGTCGGTGGCACCATCCAGGGCTACGGTTGTCCGGGATTCTCCAGTGTTGAAGTTGGGCTGATCGCTGCCGAGCTGGCCCGCGGTGATGGCAGTGTCGGCACATTTGTCGGCGTAACCAGTGGTCTGGCAATGGGTGCCATCGCTGCCTGCGGTTCAGAGGAGCAGAAGCAACGCTGGCTACCGGCGATGGCCCGGCTAGAAAAGATTGGTGCGTTTGCCCTCACCGAGCCTTACGTCGGTTCCGATGCGGCTCACATTCGCACCACTGCCAAACGTGTGAGTGGCGGCTACCTGCTCAACGGCGCCAAGCGTTGGATCGGGAACGCTACCTTTGCCGACGTGATCGTGGTGTGGGCCCAGGATGAAGAGACTGGTCGGATTGGCGGATTTTTGGTCGAGAAGGGCACCCCCGGCTATCGGGCAACCAAGATCGAAGGCAAGATTGCCAAGCGTTCGGTCATCAATGCCGACATTACCCTGGAGAACGTCTTCGTGCCGGAAGAGAATCGCCTGCCGTTGGCCCGCTCGTTCCGTGATACGGCGAATATCTTGAAGAACACCCGCTATGGGGTCGCCTGGGAAGCAGTTGGTCACGCTCAGGCTGCCTACGAACTGGCACTTGAGTACACCCTCCAGCGCGAGCAGTTTGGCCGTCCGATTGCCGGCTTCCAGTTGGTGCAGCAGAAGCTGGTTCATATGCTCGGTGATCTCACTGCGATCCAGTTGATGGCCTGGCGGCTGAGCAAGCTCCGCGACGAGGACGAAAGCCAGATCACCGAGGGTATGGCGTCGCTTGCCAAGCAATACTGTGCAGCCAAGGCACGCCAGATTGTTGCCCTGGGCCGTGAAGTACTCGGCGGCAACGGGATTCTGCTCGACCGGCATATTGCACGCCACTTTGCCGATATTGAAGCTGTCTATACCTACGAGGGCACCAACGAGATTAATACCCTGGTTGTCGGGCGCGAGATTACCGGGATTGCCGCATTTGTATAACGTCCTCTAATTAACCCTCAACCTCGCTCCTCGTCTTTGAAGAGAGGAGCGAGGTGGCACTCGCTACCACCGGAGCGTTACATCAAATCTGATTTCATAGAGGTCATAGTACACTATCTGGTGTCACCTGAGCGCCACGCTGCGGTGCGCGAGCGCCGGTAGACCAGTGAGAGCGCACCTTACGCACTCACCTGGGAGCGCACGACTCCAGCTCACGCTTACCTCACGCGCTCACCTGGGAGCGCACGACTCCAGCTCGCGCTTACCTCGCTCGCTCACCTGGGAGCGCGCACCTCCGGTGCACTTACTACCTGCAACAACCTGCTGGGACTTCGTCCAGCGCGGCATCGCAAGCCATAACCAGCTCGCAACAGCGCGAGCCATCCGGCACCGCACCACGACACGCTCGTCACCCATTACGCTGGCACTGTGCCTGAGCGTGACAGGCCACGATGTGATATGAGCGCTTCTCTTATGTCCATCTATGTCCGTCACCGCTGGAGCCACAGCTCGAACGGCCTAAGCGTCTCTCGCAACCCTGCGCGTAGGGTGGGCAACGGCCTTACCCAGGCGTACAGGATGTTGGGAGTGGAAAGTTTGCTTCCGTCCTCACCATTTGACAGACGTTTGCATTGAGATGAAGCGTATGTCGCTCCTACCCATGCCCCGGTGTCCATAGTTGACACAGATTCTCCTCAAAACGAGAACAGGGCGATCAGAAATACCAGTGATCCGCTTAACAACGAAACCACCAAAACTACTCCAACCACTACTGCCACAATCGTACCGGCAGTGACTGCGCGTTTGGGGCGCAATGACTCACCGGCCAGCACCTGACGCACAGCATCTGCCAGTTGACGGGCAATCTCAGTCCCCGTCATCGGCTCCACTCCCACCCACATCCAGTTCGTATCGGTCAGCGGTACCAGCAATTTACGCGCCGGATAGCGATTCAACCACTGTGGATTCTCAGTCTGGCGCCACGTGCCAACGATCAGGTTAGCGTTCGCTAGTTGCTGTTCAGCTTCGGCAGACTGATCCCTGACGTAGATGACCAGTTGTGGAAATTGTGCGCGCAATTCAGTGGCAATCTGATTGGCCAGACCATCATCGGCGACAACAGCGACCCGCGTCTGCGCCTGTTTCGCCAGCGCTGCTTCCTCACGCACCCGCGTGTCAGATCGTAGCGCAAGCCCGTGAGTTGCCAGCACACCACTAGCAATCAGCGCGAAGGCCAACGCCTGGGCAATGTCGGCCAGCAGCGAACCGGCAAACGGCTCACCCAGTGCGATACTGATGATGCGGAAGAGGATGTACATCATCGCCAGCAAAAGCGTCAATGAGGCGACGAACAAGAAGCCGAAGAGGTAGATACGGCGTGTGAGTGAGCTACGCTCGGCCACACCTGCCTCACCCGTAGCGCTGGATATGCGCTGTATCCGACGCCAGCACACTGCCCAGACTGCCAGCCCGACAATCAGCATCGCCCCAAACCAGGACAGTGGTTCGCGGAGATCGGATGTTGTCTCGGCTCCGGCCACACCTCGAATGATCACACTCAACATTCCACCCAGACCACCAACCAGAGCCAGTTGCCCGACGGCTGCCACCAGGTACCATGCCACACGCCGCACCCCGGCCTGACGGGGAGCTTCGGGAATGACCGCTGCATCGGCCCGCAAGACCTGACTGTGATACAGGGCGATGACAAGGAAGACAACCGATGAGATCAGCACATCTAGCGGGCTACCGGTTACCGTCAATCCCACCATTTGGCGAAACACCCCGGCCAGCAGGATGGTTGCATTTGTCACTGCTGCCAGACTGCTCACCACAATCACCAGGTAGAGGTAAAACTCGCGCAACACTGATGCCCGTTCATCTTCTTCCGCACTGGCAAAAAGCTGTTGCGCACGCCACCAGTGACCAAGCCAGACGACCAGACCGATGATTGTGGAGGCGATGAGTTCGGGCAAGATCGGCAGCGAAAGGGAACCGCCGAAGGCATTGGCTATTTGCTGAGCCAACGTCGTAATACTACTTGCCCAGACAGCCAGACCAACCCCGGCGGCAAACAACAGGTAGAGACGCCTCACCAATGCACCACCACCGGTCAACGGTGCCTGATGGAGATCGTTACGGGCAACGACACTGTGGTAGGCAAAGAGCACACCAAGGATCGATGACGCAATGATCCCATATTCAAACTGCCCAACGCGGTCGCCGCCTGGGATGCGTAAGATAAACCGCAGTATTGCTGTCAGCAGATCGAAAACACTTCCAATTAGTGCAATCAAAAACAGGGTCAGGTTGCCGTAGAGATAGAGTTTTCGTATCGCCGAAGCTCGTTCGTCCCGATCACGTCGCGCCAGCCGTTCACCCCACAACCAATGCCCCAACCAGAGCGGCAAACAGACCAGTATGGCCGCCAGTTGCAGCGCTGTCGCCTCGATAACCGGCTGTTCATCGGCAACCAGAATTCCGTAGAGCAACCAGATCAACGACCATGTGAAGCCCTGGAGGCCAATCGTGGCACTCACAAACAGATACCAGCGCCTCACCGCTATCATGAGCAGCCTCCCTCTTGCCCCCAGCACCACTGCCACGTGCGCCAATCGTCATTCGCAATTAATTTCCAGCTACCCTCGTGTTGCAGAAGCTCAACAGTAAATGTATAACTCGACGTGCTGCTGCCGAAGAGGCCGGTACGAAAGAATGTCGTCGCCTGTACCGTTACTGTTGCCCGATCACCATTCTGCCGGCTATCGATTACCGCATAGCTAATCTCTTCCTGCGTGACAGCGAGACTTCTGAGCTGGGAACGCATCACCTGTGCATCACGTGGATAGCCCGGCAGGGTAGGCGAGAGCAGACTATGCGCTTGTTCGTAATCACCGCGCTGCAGAGCCAACAGATAATTGAAGACGACATCACCCGGTTCAGTACCGCTACGATAGGTCGGCTCAGCACGGCTTAGCACTATCACCACGGCCACAAGAATTAAGAGGATTGAACCGCCAACAATCGCGAGTAAAAACCGATCACTTGATTGCAGACGCATAAAGCACCCTGTTCTCTGGTATCGTATTGCCATTCAAGAGACACGTCATAGCCTGTGTTGTGTACCACCATGTAAAGACGTGTGACAGGTGCGAAAAGTTCTCGGTCATTGCCGCAAACGCTCTCGCCGTGGGAGCCACTGGTCATGATTGCGATAGCGCCGTCGTAACCGACGACCATACCCTCCCAGCAGCCAGTTCCCCTTCGTCACCAACCAATCGGCAATGGTGTGAGCAGCACTGCCGGTGCAAAAGCCGATGATAAATGCCCACGTCTCACGCGGATAGGTCTCGATCAGAACGTTAACCTGCGTTGCCAGTTCACGGTGATAGGCCGGTGGTGCAAAACCGAGCTGGCCGAGACACCACCCGATACCGAGCAATAAGCCGTACACAACAGCCGCAAAGTAGCCCAGCCGCAAGAGCGGGGAAATAATCAGACTATGACTCCAGAAGGCACGATGCGGGATCAACCACATGTAGGGACGCCATATCCAGAAAAAGATGCCCCAGCGGTTATCAATTGCCGAGTCGATGTCAAGATCGGGTGAAAACATAATGCCCGATACCAGATGCGCACCGCCAAACCAGAGACTACAGGCAAGTGCCGTTGGCGGGCTAAATTGGGCATACTCAAGACAGGCATGGTATACCACCGGTGTCAATGCTATACCACTGACAACCGTTATCAGATCGTGAGTTCGCGCAGACGGCATAGATAACCTGTATTCAACAAAAGATACATTCGCTGCTGAAGGGTCGGTGAATGGTATCATCCCGCATTCTACCAGCCTTTTCTTCCCTGTGTGCGGTAGACGCGCGGGTGCAGTCTCCGGAAACGCGCGTCTCCGGCGCACACTCAGCAACGACCACCCTTGCCCCACCCACAACCAACAACGCACAGCACTTCTGGTATAATAGCACGTGTGTTCGTGCCATGGCGGAGGTTTGTATGGACATGCCATCCCTCACCGGATTCCCCGGTCAACCAGCCGGGTCGCGGCTCGCGTATGCCAGCGAGCGTGAGAGCACTACCGGGCTTGCCGAAACCCTGGCCGCCCTGGCCAACGCTCACGGTGGTACCCTGATCGTCAGTGGCGGACGCGGAACAAGCCTGGCGGCTCTCCACAATCCGGCAGCAGCGATTGAAATGGTGCTGGCGGCAGCCCTCTCGTGTACGCCACCACTCATCATTCCCCTCCCCCAGATCATCGAACACCAGGGCATGTCACTGCTCGCCGTTGAAGTGCCGAGCGGCCTGCCCTACGTTTACGCCGTGCAGGGGCGGTATCTCCGGCGTGAGGGGGCAAATAATGTACCGCTGTCGCCGGCGGCGCTGCATCGTCTGTTTAGCGAACGGGCTGATGTCGGTTGGGAACGGCAGACGCCCCCCGGCGCGTCGTTGCAGGAACTGGATTCCGACCTCATCACCGCCTATGCCCGCCGGGTTGGCCCGCCGGCAGGCGACGACCCGCTCGCCTTACTCACCCGGCGCGGCTGTCTGATCGATGGCATTCCAACCAATGCCGGCCTGCTGCTGTTTGGCCGCGATGTCGCTGCCCGCTTTCCCCAGGCCGAACTAACCCTGGTGAGTTATCGTGGTCGCGAACCGGCAGACACCTTCGAGCGCGAAGATATTTGCGCTCCCCTTCCAGAGGCAATCCGCCGCGCCGAACGCTGGCTCAACGAGCATATGCGTAAAGGTTCGCGCATGATCGGCCTCGAACGCGAAGACTGGACGCAGTTTCCACCCGGCGCGGTGCGTGAGGCACTGGTCAATGCAGTGGCCCACCGTGACTATGCCACACGTGGCGAGGGCATTCGCATCACCATGTTCAGTGACCGGCTTGAAGTCTATTCGCCGGGCCGGCTGCCCGGTCACGTCACCCTCGACAATATCCGGGCTGAACGCTTCTCACGCAACCCGGCAATTGTGCAGGTACTGGCCGACCTCGGCCTGGTCGAACGGCTTGGCTACGGCATCGACCGCATGCTCCGCCAGTTAGCGTCTGCCGGCTTGCCACCGGCCACATTCCGCGAGACTGCTGCCGGCTTTCTGGTCATCTTACCAGGGCAGCCGATGGCCGAAGCTGTTCCCGGTGGTGTCGATACCGCAGCCTGGCGCCGCATGGGGCTTAATGATCGCCAGATTGATGCCTTGCTGTTCGTGGTCGAACACGAGCGGATCACCAACCGCGACTTGCAAGAGATGCATCCCGATGTCAGCCCCGAAACCATTCGCCGCGATCTCTCCGATCTGGTCAGCCGTGGCCTACTCTTGAAAGTCGGCGATAAACGGGCCACCTACTACATTCTCAAATGAACGACATTATTGTCATTCTCCATCAACCGCGTGATCCGCGCAACATCGGCGCAGTGGTACGGGCAATGCTCAACACCGGCTGCCACCACCTGCGCCTGGTCGATCCCTGCCCGTTCGATCCCGCGACGATTAGCGCAGTTGCCCATCGCCCCGATCCCGTGCTGGCGAATCTCACCGTCCACGCACATCTATCGGAAGCTATCGCCGATATACGCTACCTGGTTGGCACCAGCGACCGCCCCCACCCCGGTCTGCCGTGGCGCAACGATGTCCGGCAATGGGCCAACGAAACCCGTCAACGCGCTGCCAGTACCGGCCCGGTCGCCATTCTTTTCGGTAGCGAAGGGAATGGCCTGAGTCGGGACGAATTAGTTTTATGTCAAGAAATTCTCGGCCTGCCGATGGCGTCTGACTATCCCGTCCTCAACCTGGCGCAGGCTGTTTTGCTTGTCTTGTATGAACTACAACAGGTGACGACTCCTCTTGCGCCACCTCCCCCGCCTGGTGAACCCCCGGCTACCCTGGCCGCACGTGAGAGTCTGTATACCGCTGTCGCAGATCTGATCAGCACCACCAACTTTGTCAAGAGTGGCACTGGACAGGCACTGCATCAGCGCCTGCGCACCATCATTGCCCGCGCCGACCTCAGCGAGCGCGATGCTGCCGTGCTGACGGCACTGCTACGCGAGGTGCTGAGGAAGTTGGAGAGGAGGTAGGGTGTTAGGAGATAGAAGATAGGAGATAGAAGATAGGAGATAGAAGATAGGAGATAGGAGATAGAAGATAGGAGATAGGAAAGAGGGGGATACAGATTGCAGGGGTCGCTACGTGAACGGTTTGGAGTGTGGAAGCCATACTTGTGCACTCACCGTACTCCGGGTACGTGCAACGCTTGCATTCACCGATCACAGGCGAGGCGCTGGCGGATTATCGTCGGCGTGGTCGTGGGGGCACGGCATGCCGTGCCCCTACGACTCCTGTCATACCAGGCAGGAGCGACGCATGCGTCGCCCTACTGACGACCAGCGGTGCATCGTTCAGATGCAGTATCGGGATCATCGTTGGCTGGTGTGTCATGACTTCTATTCTGCCAGATTGATATAACAGCCCTTTGGAAGCAGAGCAGGAGAGTCTTTACCGGCTATCCACCTCAAATACGAGCGCATAGTTTCACTTTCTGGTATTATTGTATTATCAAATATGTACTCGACCAACTTTTAACAGGGTTCCCGCTTGTATGACCACCACCATTCCGTTTGCTGCATTTCGTTCACGTGACTTTCGCCTGCTCTGGTTTGGCAACTTTGTATCGCTTACCGGCACCGAAATGACGCGGGCCGCGGTAAGCTGGCACATCCTCGAACTGTCAGGTGGTGATCCCCTCGCTTTGGGGGCTATCGGGGCGGCACGTCTGGTCCCGCTGGTGCTGCTGGCGCTCGGCAGTGGTGTCCTGGCCGATGCCATTGATCGGCGGCGGTTAATGATCGGTGCGCAGATTGCCATGATGCTCTGCTCGTTAGCCCTGGCCCTCACAGCGAATCTTGGCCTGGCAGCGCTCTGGACGATCTACACGGTTACTGCACTGGCAGCAGCCGCCAACACCCTCGGTATCCCGGCTCGCCAGGCCCTCATTCCATCGCTGGTGCCGCGTGAACACCTGGCCGGTGCGCTCAGCCTCAACATTGTCTCCTGGCAACTGGCAACCATTGTTGGGCCAACGATTGGTGGTCTGCTGATCGAATATGGTGGCGTAGGACTGGTCTACTGGGTTGATGTCGTCAGCTTCACTGCTATCTTGCTGGCGCTCCTGCTCATGCGTCCACGCCCAATTGCTGCCGAGAAGCGCGATATTAGCTTACAGGCGGCAATTGAAGGGTTGCGCTTTGTCTGGCGCACACCACTCATCTGGAGCACAATGCTGCTCGATTTTCTCGCCACCTTCTTCAGTGCCGCCACGACCCTGCTGCCCATTTACGCCCAATCTATTCTGAACGTTGGACCGCAGGGGATGGGAATGCTCTACGCCGCACCATCGGTAGGTGCCGTCATTGCCAGTGTTATCTGTTCGATCTGGGGTGCCGGTAATCGCCAGGGGCCACTACTGCTCTGGGCAGTGGCAATCTACGGTCTCAGCACTGTTATCTTCGGCCTGAGCACCAATTTTGCCCTATCGCTCCTCATGCTGGCCATCAATGGTGCTGCCGACACGGTGAGCATGGTGGTGCGGGGCAACATTCGCAACCTGGAAACTCCAGACGAGTTACGAGGCCGCATGGTCGCGGTGAACATGCTCTTCTTCGCCGGAGGACCACAACTCGGAGAGATCGAAGCCGGTATTGCCGCTCGCCTACTCGGCACCCAACTCTCGGTAGCCCTTGGTGGCCTGGCGTGTGTGATCATGACCGGGATTGTCGCAGCAAAGGTGCCGGTGTTACGCAACTACACCAACGGACGGCGCTCACTGGCAGAGTCAACCTCGGTTGCGGCAGCTTCGTAACGTACTGGCGGCAATTGAAGTAGATCTGGTCAATCAGGCAGTGTGTTGCGCTGGATGGTATCATTTCTATAGAGCAGGCTTTCGGCCTGCCCATTGCCAACCCGCTTGCAGCGAACCCGGCTACCTGTAACAACATCCAACAAATCGCACCTCACCAACCTGACATCACCTCCGTGCGGTAAACCTGCACGTATTGACAGACAGCGATCCTTTTTCTACACTATCTCTTGCAGGAGCTATCTTGAAATAGAAAGGTACATCACTATGACTATCGAGCGCCCGGATGCGTTCGTCTTCTTCGGCCCGCAAACAGTTGTCGGCCCTGAATTAAAACCGGGAGACAAAGCCCCCGATTTTACGCTGATCAACAGCAAAATGCAGCAGGTAACGCTGGGTGATTTTGCCGGCAAGCCCCTCCTGATTAGTGTGGTTCCCTCGCTGGATACCGGTGTGTGCAGCAAACAAACAACCCGCTTCAACGAAGAGGCGGCCCGCCTGGCCGGCCAGGCCAACTTCATCACCGTCAGCGCCGATCTACCTTTCGCCCAGGCGCGCTGGTGCGGCGCCAATAACGCCGATGCAATTCAGACCCTTTCCGACCACCGGGATATGAGCTTCGGCACTGCGTATGGCACGTATGTACCAGCTTATCGGATTGAGCAGCGGGCTGTATTTGTGGTTGACCGTGACGGTGTGATCCGATATAGCGAATACGTCCCGGTGGCCGGGCAGGAACCCAATTACGATGCAGCCCTTGAGGTACTGAAATCACTTCTCTAGGTTGACAGTCAACCCACGCAACTGTTTTGTAAGGGAGCGCTTGCCGCCAGCGCTCCCTTATGCTATACTGCCCGTCGGCATAGCAAAATGCCAAATACGCACACCCTGAGGCACAGTCGCTCCTCCGGCGTTTGCCGGCCCAGACTGTGAGACACGACGGGTGGAGGTGGTTTTAGCCAGAAAAGGAGCAAAACAGGTATGACACAGGCATTGCCGCGCGTCGTCACAATTCGCGAATTGCTAGAAGCGGGCGCCCACTTCGGACACCCAACGAACCGCTGGAACCCGAAGATGAAGCCGTATATCTTCACCGCCCGCAACGGGATCCACATCATCGACTTGCAAAAGACGGTAACCGGGCTTAGCCGGGCGTATCAGTTCATCACCGAACTCACCGCGCGCGGCGAAAAGGTTCTCTTTGTTGGCACCAAAAAGCAGGCGCAGGAAGCGGTGATGGAAGAGGCCGTGCGCTCTGGACAGTTCTACATCAATCAGCGCTGGCTGGGTGGCACACTCACCAACTTCGCAACCATCAAACGCCGTCTCAAGCTGCTGAGCGATCTGGAAGAGCAGCGTGATCGCGGTGATTTTGCCCGCCTGACCAAAGCAGAAGCTGCCAAGCTCGAAGAGAAGATTGTCCGCCTCAACCGGGTCTTCGCCGGTTTGAAGGGTATGGATCGTCTGCCGGGTGCAGTGTTTATTATCGACCCGCGCAAGGAAGAGCTGGCAGTACGCGAAGCCGTCAAAGAGGGTATCCCGATTGTCGCAATGGTTGACACCAACTGCGACCCCGATCCAATCGATTACGTGATCCCGTGCAACGATGACGCGATCCGCGGTATTCGCCTGATGGCGGGCAAGATTGCCGATGCCGCCATTGAAGGCACACGACGACGCGAGATGTCTCAGGAGTAACTTCCTGGGGACGGCCTGGCGCCTGACCGGAGACGTGGCATAATACTATCGGTCGAGCGCGCGCAAACCGACGTGTACGGGGGGGCGCATGCCCCTCCGTCGCACGATCCACATCGCTTGTATTTGGATCAACAGCAGAAAATACAGGTTTACAGGCAGAGGGAGCACAACTGTGGCAGTATCAATTGAATTGGTGAAGGAATTGCGCGAGCGTACCGGTGCTGGCATTAAGGAGTGCCGGGACATTCTTGAGCAGACTGGCGGTGATATTAACAAGGCAATCGAGATTCTTCGCGAGCGTGGTATCGAGGCGGCTGCTAAGAAGGCTTCACGCGAAGCAAACGAGGGACTGATTGGCGTGTATGTGCACTATGGCTCGCGCATTGCGGCAATGGTTGAGCTGAGCTGCGAGACTGACTTTGTTGCCCGCACTGCTGAATTTGGCCAACTGGCCAACGACCTGGCCCAGCACATCGTCGCGCTCAATCCGCGCTTTATCAGCGTCAATGAAGTGACCGATGAAATGATCGCCGAGAGTGGTCAGTCACGCCAGGCGTTTATTGAGGAGACGGTACTGCTCGAACAGAAGTTCATCAAAGACCCGGCACGCACCATCGAAGAAAAGATCAAAGAAGCCATCGCAAAGCTGGGTGAAAACATCGTGGTCCGGCGGTTTATCCGCTACGAGGTTGGGGCATAAGAATCAGATGAGCCGGGCAGTTGCGGGACAACACCAGCATTGCCCGGCTCGTTGCTACCTGCGAGTTGTTCCATGCAGCAGCCAAAATATCGCCGGATTTTAATCAAACTCAGCGGTGAACAGATCAAAGGCAACGATGGCGAGGTTATCAGTTACGATATGCTTGACTTCCTCGCCCAGGAGATTGGTCGCGTTCATCGCCACGGTGTAGAAGTAGCCGTAGTTGTCGGTGGTGGCAATATCTGGCGTGGTCATCGAGCCATTGAGCGCGGGATGGATGCCGCCCAATCGCACTACATGGGCATGCTGGCCACGATTATTAATGCTCTGGCCATGCAAGATGCCCTCGAACGCCATGGCCTCGACACGCGCGCAATGACTGCTATTAAGATGGATGAGGTGGCTGAGCCGTATATCCGCCGGCGGGCGACCCACCATCTGGAAAAAGGGCGCGTTATCATTCTGGCCGCCGGTACCGGCAACCCCTATTTCACGACCGACTCGGCAGCCGCTCTGCGCGCAGCCGAAATTCACGCTGAAGTCATCCTGATGGCAAAAAATGGTGTTGATGGCGTCTACGATGATGATCCCCGTCGCAATCCGGCAGCCACCCGCTTCGATCATATCCACTACCTCGAAGCTCTGAATCGTGGGCTGACGGTTATGGATAGTACGGCATTGACCTTCTGCATGGACAATAATCTGCCAATTATCGTGTTCAATGCGCTTGAACCCGGTACTATCGAGCGGATTGTGATGGGTGAACATGTCGGGACGCTTGTGAGTAATCAGCGAGGAGGCGCGTAATGCTGAACGATGTAATCTCTGAATATGAGGCGCACCTGAAAAAGGCCACTGAAGCATTGCGACATCACCTGGCATCGATTCGCACTGGCCGCGCCTCGTCGGCGCTGGTTGAGCATCTTCACGTTGAAGCGTATGGTATGACCATGCCGCTCAATCAACTGGCCAACATCAGTGTGCCTGAGCCACGTCTGATTGTGATTCAGCCTTACGATGCCAATATGATCAAGGCAATTGAAAAAGCGATCCAGCAATCAGACCTTGGCTTGAACCCCAGCAACGATGGACGCGTGATCAGGCTGCCGGTGCCACCATTAACCGAAGAGCGCCGCCGTGAGCTGGTAAAAATGGTGCGACACCGGGTCGAAGAGGTGAAGATTTCAGTCCGTAATCAACGCCGCGATGCCATTGATGATCTGAAGAAGCTGGAAGCTGAAAAGCTGATCAGTGAAGATGAGCTACATCGTGGTCAGGAACGCATCCAACAGTTGACTGATCGCTGCACCCGTGAGCTTGACCAGATCGGTGCGGAAAAAGAGGCAGAAGTGATGGCAGTTTAGCCATCACTGAGAGGCACTGTCGTATGAGCGAGGATAATGTACTGGCCGGCGTAGCTATTCCGCAACATATTGCGGTCATTATGGATGGCAATGGACGTTGGGCGCAGCAACGTGGTCTGCCGCGCATCGCCGGCCATCGCGCCGGAACAGAAAATATTCGGCCAATCGTGACCGAATGTGCCCGAATTGGAGTACGGGTCTTAACCCTGTACGCCTTTTCGACGGAAAACTGGAATCGGCCATCGCTCGAAGTCCAGGGATTGATGCAAATCCTGGGCGAGTTTATCGACCGCGAGATCCAAAATTTGCACGCCCAAAATGTCCATCTGCGTCACCTTGGTCGTCTCAGTGGCCTCAGTCCTCACTTGCGGGAAAAGGTCAACTACGCCATTGAACTTACCCGCCACAACACCGGCCTGACCCTGGCAATCGCGTTTAATTACGGTGGCCGTGCCGATATTGTTGATGCTGTGCGGGCTATTGTTGCCAGTGGTATCCCTGCTGACCAGATTACTGATGAGGTGATCAGTGCGCATCTCTCGACGCATGGATTACCCGATCCCGATATGATTATTCGTACCAGTGGTGAACGTCGCCTCTCAAATTTTTTGATCTGGCAGTCGGCCTACAGCGAATACTGGTTCACGCCGGTGTTCTGGCCCGATTTTCGACCCGAGCATCTGCATCAGGCAATTCTTGACTATGGACGGCGCGAACGCCGCTTCGGCGGACTCCCCAAGCCGGGCTAATACGCTGGCAATTCGTGTGGCAAGTGTGGTAGTCCTGCTACCACTGATTATTGCCGGTGTCTGGTGGCCGCCGACCACTGCATTGCTGGCCGGCCTCGTCATTGCACTGGCAATCAGCGAGTTGTTTGCCATTTTTCGTCAGGGTGGTTATCAGCCGCGCCTGATAGAAGGAATTGCCATCGGTTGGCTGATCTGCACGGCAACCTTTTTTCAACCGCTCACAACTGTCGATCTGGTCCTGGTGGCGCTGGTCGTTTCGATCCTCGGTGCCCTGATCGCCGAAATTGCGCGCCGAGATCGGCAAACTAGCCTGCTTAGCTGGGCATTGACGTTCGCCGGTGCGTACTACGTGAGCGGTCTGCTCAGCAGCTATCTTTTATTACGTCAACTCGAATTGCCGTTGCAGAACGGCTGGCTGGCCTTCGCCAACATCCCCCCTGGCGCGGCCTGGGTCTTCTTCACCCTGGCCATCACCTGGCTGCAAGATACCGGCGCATTCTTTGTTGGTCGTGCCTTCGGACGCACCAAAATGGCACCTATCCTCAGCCCGAAAAAGAGTTGGGAGGGCTTTGCCGGCGGGATGGTTGCCGCTATCGCGACTGCCCTGTTCTGCGTTCCCCTGCTGGGACTCCCCATTACGCTGCTTGAAGCGGCTATTCTGGGTGTGATCGCCGGTATTTTTGGTCCGCTCGGCGATCTTGCCGAGTCGCTGATCAAACGCCAGGTCGGCGTCAAAGATTCAGGGTATATTATTCCTGGTCACGGTGGGATTCTGGATCGCATCGATAGCATCCTCTTCACCGGGCCGGTTGTCTACTACATGATCGTATTGTTTACAAGGTAAGGCAGGAACGGGTCATGATTACAACCATCACGACCAGCCGGGAACAGTGGACTCCCGATACGGCACTGGCCGGCTTTGAAACGAGGTCGATCAATCTGCGCAGTGGCCGGGCAGTGTTGATCCGCCAGATCAACCCGCCAAACCAGGGCCGAGCCGTGCTGTACGTTCACGGCTACTCCGACTACTTTTTCCAGGCCCATCTGGCCGATGTGTTCCGTGCCCACGGCTACGCATTCTACGCCATTGATCTACCCGGCCACGGTCGTGCAATTGAAACTGGTCAGATTCCCTGTTTCTACCGCGACATCACCGAATTTTACCCGTTCCTCGACGCCGCGATAAACCTGATCGATGCCGAACAGCAGCAACCCTGGCTGGTATTGCACGGCCATTCGGCAGGAGGACTGATCACTGCCCTGTACGCCGCCGAAGGTCAGCAGCGTGAACGGATCGGCGCCCTGGTGCTCAATAGTCCATTCTTCGACTTTTTTATTGATCGGGTGACCCGGGCATCGATCCCGTTGGTGATGTGGCTTGGGCGTATCCAACCAACGCGCGTCGTCGGCAAGCTCTCCCCGGTGTATGGCGAGAGCATCTATCGCGGCGCCGGTGGCGAATGGGAGTTCGATCAACGCTGGAAACCGGTGCAGGGAATTCCTATGCGAGCCGGCACAGCCCGGGCCGTCCTGCTGGCTCAACGCCGCTTGCGGCGTGGATTAGGCATTCGCTGCCCGATTCTGATCGCGCATTCAGCACGCTCGGCCTGGCCCATCGCCGGCAGTCCAGAGGTCGGACGCGCCGATGTGGTTCTCGACGTGGCCCATATGCGTCGTGATGGCCCAAGCCTGGGGGATGATGTGACCATGATCGCAATTGATGGTGGACTGCACGATCTGGCCCTCTCTCCTCCACCTGTCCGCGAACACTACTTTCGTGAGATGATGGCCTGGCTGGCAGAGGTAGCGGCGCGTCAACCGGTAACGTAAAGCAGAGGGTACTTCATGCGGCAGTGGCTCATCGCGTTCACGATTATCCTGACCAGCCTGTTGCCATTTCCAGCCTATCCACTGCCGCCAGAGTTTTGTTTCTGTCAGGCCACCCCTATTTGGGTTCACACTGATCCGCCGGCCCAACACGAAGTCGCGCTCTTTCGCCGCCAACTCGATCTCGCTACATCGGCAACTGATGTCACGCTCGCCATTTTTGCCGACACACGCTATGAAGCGTATCTCAATGGTCAGCTTATCGGACGCGGGCCGGCTCGTTTCTCTCGCCAGCATCGTGAGTATGATCTGCTACCGGTCGGCACATTATCAGCAGGATCGCATGTGCTCGTTGTGCGCGTGCAATGGGCACCTAACAACCGTCGCAGCGAGTCGGAACGACCCTTTCTCTGGACTTTGTTACAAAGCGGCACCCGAACCCTGACTGCAAGCGGATCAGACTGGCAGGCGCAACTGCTCACCGCCTACCGCAGCGATGCCGCCCCGATTCATCGCTGGAACCTGATCGGTCCGACCGAACTGGTTGATCTGGCCCTTCTCCCGCCCGACTGGCAAATAAACGGCGGTACCGGAACCTGGCGCTCTGCAGTACCGGTAAGTCCATCACCAGCCACATTTGCTCCCCGCTCGATCCCGCAACTGGTTGATGTTCCTGTCCCGGTTGACGTGATCGGTACTGGTCGATTCGATCCTGCATTCATCCCAATAGAGTTTGCGGGTGGCGTGGAAGCAGCGACTGTACCACTTACCGTCAATCGCCAGGTCGTACTGACCTTCCTGGGTCTCGACGATGCACTTACCAGACAACTGACTGTAAACGGTCAATCCCTGAGCTGGCAGCCGGCAATCGGTCGCCCTCCGGGTATCGTCACTGCCCAGTACCCGCTCTCAGCCGGTAGCCATATCCTGCGTCTGAACGGGTTACAGAACCAGCCGGAAGGCTGGACGATCCTTATTTCCAGAGATGGCTTGACGAACATCCCACCATTGACCTTTGGCGCACACGCCGGACGACGATTGTTGCTGGCACCTCCTCAACCAGACCTACACGTAGTTAGCATGATCGGCCAGTCTTGGCAAACAGTGCGCTTCCAACCGGGAGGTGGGTATCTCGTACTCGATCTTGGTCGCACCGTCCATGGGCGATTAAGCGTCGGAGTGAGGGGAGCGGCAGGCAGTATCATCGATATCGGTTGGGACGAACGGTTATGGCAAAACGTTATACCACTTCCGTTTCCCGGCCCATTACACTCAGAATGGAACCAGGTTGACTCGTGGCGGCTCGATGGCCGTTCACATACCATCACCACCATTGATACCCGAGCCGGACGCTATATTCTCATTGCTGTCTGGAGCAGTGAACCGGTAGAATTGCACAATCTTCAGGTTGTTGAAGAACGCTACCCGGTTACGCAAATCGGTTCTTTCACCAGCGATGATCCACTGCTCAATCACATCTGGCAGGTAGGTGTTGATAGTCTACTCCCCAACATGACCGACGCCTACACCGATACACCCTGGCGTGAACGGGGACAATGGTGGGGCGATGCGTATGTTGCCGATCATATCAATCGCGTGGCGTTCGGCGATCACGCTTTACGACAACGTGGCATACGTCAGATAGGCGATGCGTTTACCGCCGAAGGTGTTCCGGCAGCGCTTGCCCCCAATCCGGGATCGAATCGAATGCTTGACTACGGCATGTTGTGGGTGCAGTCGATTGCCGATGATCTACGCCTCACCGGCGATCTGGAACTGGCCCTTGAGGAATGGCCAACCATTGCCCGCTTTCTCGATCATCTCAGTACCTACCATAACCCAACCACCGGACTGCTCGATCTACCGGTTGGCCCATGGTCACAAACCACCTATCTTGACAGCAGCGCGACCAATGCCCGTTACGGTCAATCAACGGCGGTAAACGCAATGTACTACGGAACGTTGCGAGCGGCTGCATCCATTGCTACAGCTCTCGGTGAAACGGCAACAGCCGAACGTCTGGAACGTACAGCAGCGACATTGCGCACTCAGATCAACCGTTACCTCTATGACCAGACCACACGTCGGTACATTACCACCATCATTGCCGGTCAACCGGTTCCTCCTGGCCCACATGTCCAGGCCCTGGCACTGACTTATGAGGTAGTACCGGACAGTGAAGTACCGGCTGTAGCTGATGCGTTACTTACCCTCATTGTTCGCGATCCAACACGAGCGAATCTTCAACTCTACGGCATGTTCTGGGTCTTGCAGGGACTGAGCAATGCCGGACGCATACAGGATGCACTTGCTTTAATCAAGCAGCTCTACGGCTGGCAACTGGCGCAGGGCGCAACGACATGGTGGGAGCATCTGTTCGCCGACCAATACTGGTTTGCCAGTCGATCACATAGCTGGAGTGGTGCCCCCACCTGGTTTCTTTCCACCGTTATCGTGGGGGCACGTCAGATTGGTACAACAACCTGGGAAGTAATTCCGGCATGGCAAGGCGTCAGCACAGCTTCGGGAAAAATTCCCTTGTCATCCGGGTTTCTCAGTGTAACATGGGAACAGCCGGATTGCGCGCTACGACGAGTGACAATCCAGGCACCGACGGGAACCCAGGGGAGTATCTGGCTACCCCCACCCACAGCTTCGACTATTGTCACGCTGAATGGAGCTGAGATCTGGTCTGCAACATATCGTGATCCTATCATTGCTCAAGACAGTAACAATCGTCTCCAAATCACCATCTCACACGGAGGCATCTATACAATCGAACAGCGCCAGACATGCACGAACATCTGGTTACCGATGATTCAACGTTAGCTGCACAGTGAGGTGACATCTTGTATCGACATCGTCTCATCTTTGTCCTGGTAATGTGGTTGATCGCCATTGCATTACCCGCAGCGGCCCAAACCCCAACCAACATCTCAACCATCTATCTCCCATTGGTATCGGCAAACACCATTCGTCCACTCGGTTTTGAAACAAACACTGGCTGGCTCTCTGCATCTAGTGTCTATCCCCAGGCTGCCAACCTCAATGCCCATTGGGTTCGGCTCAATACCCTGAGCTGGCGCGAAGCTCAGCCTACCATGGGATCATCGATTAATTGGAGTGCGCCCAGCTTTACGCGCTTTGAAGCCGAAGTAGCGGCTGCCAATGCCCTTGGCCTGCAAGTTATGGCCATCATCGATGACCATCCATCGTGGGCGACAGGGAGTAATCACATCTGTGCCGCCATCCTCGATCAATATCATGATGAATTCGCAGCCTTTGTCCGAGCCGTGGTTGCAAAATACAGTCAGGCACCACACTACGTGCGCTATTGGGAGTTGGGCAACGAGCCAGATGTCGATCCCAGACTGGTTGGCGAGAACTCACCATTTGGCTGTTGGGGTGTCATTGAGGATGAATACTACGGCGGTGAACGGTATGGACGGATGTTGATGACAGTGACGCCACAAATCCGTGCTGCCGATCCGGGAGCCAAAGTCGTTTTTGGCGGTTTATTACTGGCAAGACCGCAAAACGGCCCAAATAACAACGACGGTAAGCCATTCAATTTTCTCGAAGGGGCATTACGAGCGGGTGCGGGACCTTATTTCGATATCCTTGCTTTTCACTCCTACCCGACCTACTTTGAAGAAATTGGGGTGAATAATGCCCATGTCGATTTCGACAAACATCCGATAACGTTCGGTGGTGCATGGGCATCGCGTGGCGGGGCCACGCTGGGCAAGATAAACTTCTTGCGCGACGTAATGCAGCGTTATGGCATCAATAAACCTCTGTTCCTCAATGAAACCGGTTTGTTGTGTGATGACAGGTACACCTCTTATGTCCCGGTTTCCGGTAGTTGTAATGCAGCAGCCCCGACCCTTCAGCAGGCACAAGCCAATCACCTGATCCGCTCATCAATGCGTGCGATAGCGGCCGGTGTTGAGACGTACATCTGGTATACCTTGCAAGGGCCAGGGTGGCGTCACGCAGGCTTGCTCGACGGAAGCCAACAACCACGCCCGGCATATATTGCGATGAAAACGGCCATTGAGCGTCTCAATGAGGTACGCATTCCGCCGCAAGCCTTCACCGGGTACGGCACCGGTTTTGAAGCCTACCGCTTCAGCGGCAATGGCTTTGTGCTCGATGTGGTCTGGTCGGTTGATGATACGCTCCGCCAGATTACGCTACCGGCCAGTTCGTTTATCGCCGCCTATACCCGTGATGGCGCACCAATTGTACCTACCATATCAGGTGGTACCGCAACACTTAACGTCGGTTTTGAGAATATCTATCTGAAACGAAAGCCATAGGTAGACGCGAGGATCTATTGCTCTGGTTGTCGTGCTAGGGTGTGCTGAAACAGGGTCGAATCCCTTGACGCGACCAGATCGATCCGGTACACTACCTATGCACACGAGCGGCGGCGGGCGGTTGGCTCGTCGCCGTTATTACTCTACCATTGGAGCGAACTATGCTCGTAGCAGATGTGACTTCTATCTGGCAACAGGTTGCAGGAAGTTTTCTTGACCCCTTACTGACTGTGTTAGTCTTTCTCCTGATGCTCAGCCTGCTGGTGATTGTCCACGAATTGGGACACCTGTGGGTTGGCCTGCGAATGGGGATCAAAGTTGAGGAGTTCGGGATCGGATTCCCACCCCGCGCTCTGGTGCTGTTTGAGCGAAACGGGATTAAGTATACCCTCAACTGGCTCCCGCTCGGCGGTTTTGTGCGCTTTGCCGGAATGGATGGCGAGAAAGATGCGGCGTACGGTACCGGCAGTCTGGCCGCTGCCCCACCGTGGCGTAAAATTCCGGTCATGCTGGCCGGCCCGGTGATGAACTTTGTGCTGGCCGTTGTGATCTTCAGCATCCTCTTCGCAACCGTAGGTGTGCCAACGCCAACCGGTCGGATGCTGATTAGCAATGTCTTTCCCGGTACTCCCGCAGCAGTGGCCGGTTTCCAGGCCGGGGATGAGCTGATCTTGCTTGATGGTGAACCGGTGTACGACGAAACGACCATCCGTGCAGTTGCCCAACGCCGCCTGGGTACAACAATCGAGGCTGTTGTCCTGCGCAACGGGACAGAGGTTACGCTACAGGTCACCCCTGGCCCCTGGACGGCTCCTGACGGACGAGAGTTCAGTGCCGGTTTTGGCTTCAGTTACGGCCCACAAGTGGAGAATCAGCCGATCAATCCGCTTGCTGCATTTGGTGCCGGTTTGATGCACAGCGTTGATTTGACCGGTCGGATGGTGATGATGCTGGCCGACCTGCCGGCAGCCCTGGCCGGACTATTCAGTCCAACACCACCCCCAACCGGAGAGCCTCTAGGGCCAGTTGGAATCGCCCGTGCCACCGGTGAGGTGATTCGGCAACCTGACGGCTTCGTCTCATTCTGGTCACTCACGGCAGTGCTGAGCCTGAACCTTTTTATCCTGAATCTGCTGCCAATCCCGGCCCTCGACGGGAGCCATATTCTGTTTGCGCTGATCGAGTGGGTGCGCGGGAAGAAGCTGCCACCAGAAAAGGAAGCCCTGGTTCACGCCTTCGGGTTTATGGCACTGATGGGTTTGATGGCGCTATTGACAGTGAATGATGTGTTGAATGCGGTGCAGGGAACGCCGATCTTTGGACGCTGATGGAGATCATTCGGGCCAGTGAAATAGGTGAATACTACTACTGTGCACGGTCGTGGTGGCTGCGACGGGTGGCAGGCATTGAGCCGGACGGTGCAGAGCGTCGTGCCCTCGGTACGATAGGCCATATACGACACGGTCGGTTGGTGAACGCCAGCCAACGGCTGCTCTGGATAGGAGTTGTTCTCCTGCTCGGCGGTGCAGGTCTAGTCTGGTGGGCAATCCGATGATGGGATTGGGCATTGCTCTCATTCTTTGTGCGCTGGGCGTATTACTGATAGCCATCATCCTGCGTCAACGCAGCGGCTTACCCTGGGCGCGGGTGGTCAGCACCGATGTCGGCGAGACACGGACGCTGACTCGCCCGCTCTTCAGTGCCCGCCTGGGTTTGACCGGTAAGCCAGATTACATCTTGCAACAGGGAGATTACCTCATCCCGGTTGAAGTGAAGCCTCATCGGCGTGCTCCACAACCATACCCCTCTGATCTGATGCAACTGGCTGCGTATCTGGTATTACTTGAAGAAACAACCGGTGTTGCGCCTCCCTACGGCCTGCTCCGCTATGCAGAGGAAACGTTCAGTCTTCGCTACACGCCGGCGGTGCGTGCAGAGGTATTAGCCACCCTGACCGAAATGCGTGATCTGCTTTCGGCGGTCGATGTTGCGCGCAACCACGATGATGCCGCTCGTTGTCGGGGATGCGGTTTTCGTTCACAATGCGAGGACGCTCTTGTCTAACGAATAGCGGGCTAATTCCTCACAATCAGATACCACCTTTTGGCTGACTTTGTGCTACCATGAAGCGCAGTATATATAGTCAATGGCAGGTAACCCTATGTATCTCACCAGTGATAATGTCATGGCGGCAATTGCCGAGCATCTTGCCGGACGTTTATCAATTGAGCAGTTAGCTGAATGGGCGTTCGATCACTTTTACAGCCTCGAACAGGGTGAAGTGACTGTTCCGGCAGGTGAGGAGTCGCTTATCCGCGAGGTGCTGGACGAGCTGATGTTTGCCGATAGCGATGTTTGTTCGTTATCGGCCCATGAATTACAACAGTTGATGGAACGATTGGCACAGGTATGAAAATCCAACCACATCCCCGCTTACGCGGCATGATGGTCGGCGACGAAGTCTATTCATACCACTACAATCTGGCTGCAAAAGTAGCCGATATCTTTCCAGCCGCTGTCTGTGTTCGGATCGGTGTCCTCTCCACCGAATCACCGATGGAGCTGAGTCACACACCACAGTTGTGGCGAGCCGATGAAATCGAGAATTTGTCGGTTTGCCGTTACTGTGGTACACGTGACGGTGTGCGGGTGGTGAGTGACCGGGGCATTCCTTTTCGGGTGTGCGTTCAGTGTTTGCCGCCTGACGCAGAATGAGAACGCCGCGGTATTTCCGCAATCTACCCCTCTACCAGCACCATCGTCAGAGTGGGCATGGTTGCGGTCCTTGAGATACCTGCCCTATTGCGGGTATAGGAATCTGGCATTGTTCTCATCAAACTCACGTATGCCAACACAACGTGAGCGAAGGTTGCCTGGTATCAAATCTAAAAATACAGTGCATGGCCCGCAATTCAAAACGTGCTCTTCCACTACTCCCTCGTTCGCCACATCTCTCGTATGGTAATGCGAACAATCCGTAGGGGCGGGTTTTGAACCCGCCCCCTACGGAAACCTGCTCATCCGTATTATGTAGATGACACCTACGGATTGTTGCGGAAAAGATGAATTGTCATCATTCACCGCATATTCGGTGACAGGCAGTGATGTTATCACTCAAGATTTGCTGTCATACCATCACCACGATGCATAGCAGCGTAACAGCCGGTACAGCGTCGAGACAGCTTTATTCCCCTTTGCGGAGCCACTTGACCATCTGCCAGCCACCCGGCAGTGCAATCGCAGCAAGGACGATCTTGAGCGCATCACCAGGCAGGAACGGCAATACACCCTTCAACAAGGCATTTTCAAACCCAATGAAGAAGCCCAACCACGTTGCGCCAATCGCGTAGATCAACAAGTTCGCTAACACCATGACGGCCACTGCCGGCATAAAGCGACGATCCCAGCCACGGTCGGCCAGCCAGCCACACAGTGCTGCCGCCAACGGGAAAGAAATCAAATAGCCACCCGTCGCCCCCACAAGGTGCGTGTACCCGCTTGAACCACCGGCAAAGAAGGGCAAGCCAATGACACCTTCAAGCAGATAGAGCAAGAGCGCCAGCAATCCCAAACGCGGCCCCAGCAGACTCCCGACCAGCAAGACACCGAATGTCTGACCGGTAATCGGTACGGGCGAGAAAGGCAGCAGCGAGATACGAATCTGCGCACTCAGTGCTACCAGCAGACTTCCCAGCACAACCAGCAGCGTATCAGCGACCCAGGCCTTTGCCAGCCAGCCTCGACGTGGTAAAACCGCCTGCGCCAGTGTCCCCGTTGTGGTCAATGTCTGATTCATGACACCTCCACTCAGTACAGCGTACTTCTTCCCTCTCTGAAAGACCTGATGATCCGATGGCACACTATCCATGACCACCGCTAACCAGGTACATCACATCGGTGCTGATAGTATATCCGATCTTGTACCGGTGCAGTAACAGGCGTTCTACCACGAGAGAAGCGTTAGATCAGGTTCCTGGATCAATACCCGCTTAATCCACACAATGATGGCTCAACCTCCAGTTCCAAAGCCTCTTCATCAGTCAGAGGTTGCAGCCCCAAATTGACACGCCAGAAGGTATCGACCGCTGCCGGCAGCTCTGATGATGGCGTGGTCACCATTGGCAGCAACGACGCTGCACTGTCAACCTGCAACGCCGGATGCTGTGCGCGCAGCGCAGCAAACGGTGCGGCTACTACACCATCGGATCGGGTTTCAGCCAGACTCAGGAATGAAGATGGTAGTATCAGCGTCCGATCATCGACCAGCGTCGGCAGAACTTCCTGCAAACTACGGAAGAGCAACGCTGTCCATTCCTGGGCATGACCACCGAGGTCGGTACGACCACATCCATTCAGAAGCAGGGCATCACCGGTCAACAAGAAGCGATCACCCATTGGCGAGATCACGCGGTAGACCAGATGACCGGGTGTGTGACCGGGGAACCAGTGGGCTTCGATCAATAATTGCCCCAGTGCTACCCGTTCACCGCCAAGCAAGGGGACATACGTCAGATGAGCCGGCGATAGGGTTCGTGGATGAAGGGCATCGTAGGGATGCATCGCCAGTAACGCCTTCCGCTCACCGGCCAGCGCTGCTCCACCCGACAGCCGCCCTGCTGCGAGATGGGTTAACAATACCCGTGTTATGTCGGCGTCAGCCGCAGCAGCCACCTCCTGATACAGGTGAATATGGCGACCAGGATCAACGACAGCAGCTTCACCGGCACTGATGATCACATAACTGAGATCACCACGCGCCGGGCGGATGATCTGGATAATGCGTCCCCAACCGGCATTAACCACATCGCGAACATCGTAGAAATCAAGCCAGGCTTGAAATCCGCCACGCAGGTAGCGGGTGGCAATCCCACGAGCGGCTAACAGTTCGGCGACATACTGCGATGAACCTTCTTTAGCGCAAATAACTGTCAGGAGTTGATCCGTCGGCACCTGGGCTACCGCACTCTCTTCATCTTCGATAAACGCAAAGTACGGAATGTTGAGGGTTGGTACCGGGTATCGCCCACGTATCCGATTGCGGGCATATTCCAGTTCATTCCGCACATCAAGAATAAACAGGGGTTGTCCGGCCAGGAGTTCGGCATACAATTCCGCCGGTTCTAAGACACTAAGCCCGGATGGCGGATAGTTGAGAGTTGTCATTGTACGCTCCTTTGCGTTGGTTGATTGTGCAGGCAAATACAACGTTAAGATGAGTGTAGAGGTTGCAACACGGTGAAACAAGTACAATCCAGGTGACCTGAGTTGTCGTTTGTTTCTCGAATATATCATTGGGCAGGCGCACCGGCTCAGCAGGTTTTGAACCCGTCGCCATACCATACCCGGCAAGACTGCGACTCAGGCCGCCCGCATACCTCGCCTGATCACAATCCACCGCTCAGAATGGCTGCACAACCCTATACCTGTTCCAGCCTAGAGCCTGCCAGCCCCTCACGCAGTCACCCCATATATCGCAAAGACGCGATATAATACAAAGTACCGGAGGTCAGTCTCATAACCAGTGAGGAGTGCGCGGTGAGCGTCTATAATCCCAATGATGCCGATTTTGCGTTTACGCTTGGGATCGAAGAGGAGTACCAGATTGTTGATCCCGAAACACGCGAGTTACGCAGTTACATTACGCAAATTCTTGAGCCGGGCCGTACCATTCTACGCGAGCAGATCAAGCCAGAGATGCACCAGAGCATCGTTGAGGTAGGCACACGTCCCTGCCGCACGATCAGTGAGGCAAGAGCGGAAATTGTTCGTCTGCGGAGTGCGATTGCCGGCCTGGCAGCACGTCATAACTTGCGGATTGTCGCTGCCGGTACCCATCCCTTCTCCTCGTGGATGCAGCAAGAGATCACGCCCGATGAACGCTACCATATGGTCGTGGGCGAGATGCAAGACGCAGCGTTACAACTGCTGATCTTCGGTATGCACTGCCACATCGGGATGCCAAATAACGAGGTTGCAATTGAGCTGATGAATGTGGCCCGCTACATCTGCCCGCACTTACTGGCCCTGAGCACCTCTTCACCGTTCTGGATGGGACGCAATACCGGCTTTAAGTCCTACCGCAGTGTTATCTTCAGCACCTTCCCGCGCACCGGGATTCCGCCAACCTTCCACTCAGCCAGCGAGTTTGAACGGTACGTTCAATTGCTGGTCAATACCGGCTGTATCGATAACGGCAAGAAGATCTGGTGGGATCTCCGCCCGCACCCCTTCTTTGGCACACTCGAATTCCGCGTCTGCGACATTGCCACGAAAGTCGAAGAGTGTCTGGCCCTTGCCGCAACCATGCAGGCCCTGATCGTGAAGTTCTATACCATGTTTGAAGAGAACACGACCTTCCGCGTCTATCGCCGCGCCCTGATCAACGAGAACAAGTGGCGCGCTCAGCGTTGGGGGTTAGACGGGAAGCTGATCGATTTCGGCAAACGAAAAGAGGTTGAGGCAAAGGCGCTGGTGCACGAAATCGTCGAACTGGTCGACGATGTGGTTGACATGCTGGGGTCGCGACGTGAGGTAGAATATCTGCTCAAGATCGTCGAAAACGGCACCAGTGCTGATCGACAGTTGCGTGTCTTCGCCGAAACCAATGATCTCAAGGCAGTGGTTGATAATTTGATGGTGGAGACGATGGAAGGTGTGCCGGCGATGGCATTTGAGGCGGATGTGCAAAGCCAGGCAGCGCATAGCTAGGCCAGCATACTAGAGAGGATTTCAACATGGACGTTGAATTAACCCCAGAACAGCAGTTTATTCGGCAAACGGTGCGTGAATTCGCCGAAAAAGAGATCGCGCCGAAAGCGCGATATGTCGATGAGCATAGTGCATTTCCAAGCGAAACCTTCGCCAAAATGGCCCAGCTCGGCCTGATGGGGCTGCCTTTTCCCGAAGAGTACGGCGGTGCCGGTGCCGATAGTGTCAGCACCGCTATCGCCATCGAGGAAGTTGCTCGCTGCTGTGGCAGCACGGCGCTTGCCTACGCTGCCCATCTCGGTCTGGGTAGTGCCCCAATTGCGATGTTCGGCACTGAAGAACAGAAACGGCGCTTTCTCGTACCGGCTGCCAAAGGTGAGTATCTGGCAGCGTTCGGTCTGACCGAACCGCACGCCGGTTCAGACGCCGGTGCCACACGCACCACTGCCCGCCTGGTCGGCGACGAGTGGGTGATCAACGGCCAGAAGATGTGGATCACGAATGCCCCCATCGCCGGCCACATCATCGTGACCGCCGTGACCGACCCCGATCTGGGTAAGAAGGGTATCTCGGCGTTTATCGTTCCCCGTGGCACCCCAGGGCTAAGCTTCGGCAAGCACGAACCGAAGATGGGGTTACGTGGTTCGGTAAGTACTGCGGTGATGCTTGACGATGTGCGTGTTCCCCGGGAAAATCTGCTCGGTGAGCGCGGACGCGGATTCATCCAGTTTTTACAGGTTCTCGACGGTGGTCGGATTGGGATCGGGGCGATGGCGATCGGCCTGGCTCAGGCCGCCTACGAGGCTGCGGTAGCCTATGCCCGCGAACGAACGGCGTTTGGCAAACCGATTGGCGCTCATCAGTCGGTTGCGAATATGATTGCCAATATGGCGGTTGATCTGGCCGCAGCACGTGCGCTGGTCTACGGCGCGGCCCGCCTGAAAGATGCCGGTCGCCCCTATACCCGCGAGGCAGCGATTGCCAAACTCTTTGCCTCGGAAGCGTCAGAGCGTATCTGTCGCGATGCCATTCAAGTCTTTGGTGGTTATGGCTACAGCCAGGAGTATCCGGTGGAACGTCTCTACCGTGATACCCGCCTGTTGACCATTGGCGAAGGAACGTCGGAAATCTTGCGTGGAGTTATCGCCCATTCCGTTCTTGGCCTGCGCGGATAGCAGCTTGTGCTACAATGGAGGAACGAACGATAGCTTGCTATTGCCTGTGAGGTCTCAGACGAGGAAGTAGTATGACGCAGAGCCAGCCCGAGACCGACCGCGCCGCTCCTGCTATTAATCCCGCAGATTTGCAGGCACTGATCGCGCAGGGACGGCAACAAGGCTTCGTTACATTTGAGGATATTCAGCGGCTGGTTCCCAACCCTGATGAGTCGATTGAATTGATCGACTCCATCTATGCCGCATTAGCCGAGGCCGGTGTTCCGGTTCAGGAAGGTGATGAAACAGCTCTGGACGATGAGCCGTCATCACCTGCCACAATGGACCTCGATCTCGATGACGAGTTGTCAGACGCATTGCTCAGCGATAGCGTCCGCCTCTATCTGCGCGAAATTGGTCAGGTTCCCCTGCTCACCGCAGAACAAGAGAAGCGACTCGCGCAGTTGATCGAGCAGGGCCAGGAGGCCGAGCGCAAGCTGGCGACGCTGCCACCCGATAGCCCGGAAGCAGCCCGCTTGAAACAATTGAAGGCGAAGGGTGAAGAGGCGCGACAGCAAATGGCAGCCGCTAATCTGCGCCTCGTGGTTAGTATTGCCAAACGCTACCGTGACCGTGGCCTGCCCCTCCTCGATCTCATTCAAGAAGGCAGCCTCGGATTACTGCGTGCCATCGAAAAATTTGATTACACCAAAGGCTACAAGTTCAGTACATACGCCACATGGTGGATCAAGCAGGCACTTTCCCGGGCCCTCGCCGATCAGTCACGCCTGGTACGACTCCCGGTGCATCTTGGCGAAACCCTTAACCGGATTCAGTCGGCCCGTCGGCAACTCACCCAATCGCTCGGTCGTGAACCAACCGATACTGAGCTGGCGAACCATCTTGGGATGAGCGAAGAGAAGCTGCGCGAGCTGCGCCGTACTGCCCAAGACCCGGTATCGCTGGCTACACCGGTCGGCGAAGAGGCCGACAGTACGCTGGCCGACTTCATTCCCGATCCGCACGCGCTCGATGCCGATGATGCTGCTGCCAGCGGCATGCTGCGCCAGCAGATTACGGCTGCTCTCGATCAGCTCAGCGAACGTGAGCGACGGGTGCTTGAGTTGCGTTACGGCCTGGTTGATGGTCAGCCGCGCACGCTCGAAGAGGTCGGTAAAGCGTTTGGCGTTACCCGCGAGCGGGTACGGCAGATTGAAGTCAAGGCGCTGCGCAAGTTGCGCCATCCACGGTTGGGCAAGCTGCTGAAGGATTACCTCGATCAAATTTGAGGGTTTGCGGGTACGTTGGGGCACGTCGCGACGTGCCCATATTTTATTGACAGGCTAGAACCTCCCAGCCTGCCGGTATGGCAGCGCAGAGTATGACCATCACGCACTGGATTGGGTGCCTTACCCACTCATCATGCGCGTGGCGCGGCGTTTGGCGTGCGGCAGCCATGCTGCCGCGCCAGCCGTACACACGATCCGGTGCGTGGCACACCGTTGACCCAAGCACGGAGTCGGTCAGTATTGAGTCTGGTTGCCTTGATCGCTTGTTATGCGCGTGGCGCGGCGTTTGGCGTGCGGCAGCCATGCTCACGATCCAGCGCGTAGCCCACCGTTGACACAAGCATAGACTCGGTTAGTATTGAATCTGGTTGCCTTGATCGCTTGTTATGCGCGTGGCGCGGCGTTTGGCGTGCGGCAGCCATACTGCCGCGCCAGCCGTGCTCAAGATTCGGCGTTTGTCAGGCCGTTGACCCTGTTGGTTTGAGGGATGCCGTGTTTGCCTGTCACGATCATGGGGTCGGTCAGTAATGGCGGGTTTCCAGCCCGCGCGCAGCCATCCCCGCCACCGCCGGATTACTTCCGTGCCAGATTAGCCGCCACCAGGATCGGATCCCAAACCGGCGCAAATGGCGGCGCATAGCTCAGATCAAGCTCAGCCAGATCATCAATCGTCCAGCCGGCTTGCAGCGCAGCCGCAATCGTGTCAATCCGCTTCGCCACACCTTCGCGACCAACCATCTGACCGCCTAGCAAACGGCGTGTATTCCGATCAAATACCAGCGAAACGGTAATCGGCTGATGGCCCGGCATATAGTGTGCCCGTGAGCCAGCTGTGGCCTGCACCGCCTCGGCGGCAAACCCCTCGGCCTGCGCCCGTGCCAGTGACAGCCCGCTCATTGCGGCCTCTAGCGCAAAGACCTTGACCGCTACCGTACCGACAATACCACCAAACCGGGCATCGCCACCCGCCAGATTCTCACCGGCCACACGCCCCTGCTTGTTGGCCGTAGTACCGAGCGGCATCCATACCGGTTTCTGAATCACCCGATGCCACGCTTCAGCCACATCACCCGCTGCCCACACCTGCGGAAGGTTGGTCCGCTGATGATCATCGACGGCAATCGCTCCGGTCGGCCCCAACCCGATCCCGGCAGCCTGGGCAAGCGCAACACCTGGTTTGACCCCAACGGCGAGAATCACAATCTCTGCCGGGATAGTCTGCCCTTCAGCGATAACCGCACGTACCCGTTCATCGCCGACAAGCCCCTGCACCGTCTGGTTCAAACGCAGATCCACCCCCTGTCGGATCAGCTCTGCCTCGATCTGGCTCGCCAGATCGGCATCCATAGCCGGTAGCACCTGGGGCAACCGTTCGATCAGGGTGAGCGATATGCCATGCGCGGCCAGCGCTTCAGCCATCTCTAACCCGATATACCCACCCCCGATAATCACGCCGCTACGCGGTCGTTGTTCGTTCAACCATTCCTTGATCGCCAGCGCATCCTCAACCTGACGCAGCGCAAAGACACCCGCCAGATCAATCCCCGGTAAAGGCGGACGACCAGGTTGCCCACCTGTCGTCACCACCAGGTCGTCCCAATGGTCAACAAACTCGCGTTCGCTGCGCAAATCCCGCACACGCACCGTCTGCCGGTCTGGATCAATCTCCAGCACTTCGTGTCGCACCAGGGCTTGAATGCCTTGCCTGGCGAATTGCTCTGGCGTGCGCACGATCAGGTCTTCAACCCGCGCAATCTCGCCCTTAATGGCATACGGAAAGCCACAGGCACCGTAGCTCACAAATCCCGACCGCTCATACACCACAATTTCAAGCGTTGGATCGGTGCGGCGGGCTTTGGCCGCTGCACTCATGCCTGCCGCCCCACCACCGATCACGACCACCCGTCGCCCCATTCAAATCCTCCGGGTTGCTGAACAGAAAACACCTTTGACTATAAAGATGCACTTGTCACCGCTCAGGTTACGTTTCCGCTCCCCACCAGCGCCAGCACCCCCAGCCCCAGCAACCCGATCAGACACCACGCCATCCCATCATACCCGATCCATCCCACCAGCACCCCTGCACCCACCGGCGCCACCGTGCGGGCCACGGTCAGCAGCGCATTTTGCAGCCCGCTGATCACACCGTAGTTTGCCACCCCGTACTGTTCGGCAATCAGCGCTGCCCGCATGATCGTTTGGGTACCGGCCCCCGCTCCAAACAGCGCCACATAGACCAGCACAGCGATAGGGTGGGTTGAGAGCGTCAGAATCGCCAGGCCAATCATCTGCAACCCAAACAGACCGCCGGTCACCAGCCAGCGCGGCCAGCGTTCGCCGAGAGGGCCGATCAACAGCCGACCGAGGAGCGACATCAAACCGTGCAGGCCGGCCATTGCCGAGGCGAAGGTAAGCTGTTCACCGCGACTGATCAGGTACGGAATGAGATGAACGGTCATAGCGACCGTCGCAAAGCTGCTGATCGCAAACGCAAGGCTGATCAGCCAGAAGCGCGACCTGGCAACCACCGCTCGCCATTGTAATGAAGGTTCAGGTGGATGATTGAGATGGGGGTTTTGAGATACACCATCAGGTTCCAGCCCAAGATCCGCCGGACGGCGGCGCAGTATCAGCGCGTGCGGTGGTATTGTCAGAGAGAGTATCAGCGCCAGGACGATCAGGGCCGAACGCCAGCCCAGCCAATCGACCAGCCAGCCGGAAAGCGGGATGAAGACGAAACTGGCCCACGCCCCGAAAAAGGTCAAAATCTGCAAGGCCCGACCCCGTTCGCGGCGAAACCAGGTTGCGACAATCGCAAAGGCCGGCTCGTAGAGCACAGCAGCACTCGCCAAACCAATCCCAGCCATCACCAGGTAGAGCTGCCCTGGCGTCGTGATTTGTGACCACACGACCAGCAGACCACATCCCAGACTTGAACCAGCCGTCATCAACCACCGACTACCGGCCCGGTCGAGCCACCAGCCCACCAGTGGCGCTGCCAGACCATTGGTCAGCAGCGCCACCGCATAACCGGTAGCGACGACCAGTTGATCAACCGCTAAATCACGGCTCATCGGCAAGATAAAGACGCTGTAGGCATAGTACAAAATGCCCCACGAAATAACCTCCGTGATCGAAACGGTCAAGAGCATGATCCAGCCGTAGTAGATACGACCGGAGTGTAAACGTTTTAACAGCATGAGCGTGATGTTGGCTGCAATTCAATCGTGGCGGAAAACGTATTTGGCACTGGCGAACAGCACACACTGCCATCAGCATCTGGCCCGCTACAAACCCCTGTTTCCGGTAACGTCAACTCAAGTCGCTGCGCAGCTTGCCAATCACCACACAGCGCCGCAGTCACCGAACGCACCTGTTCGTAGCCGGTCAGCAGCAAGAAGGTTGGCGCCCGCCCGTAGCTCTTCATCCCGACCACGAAAAAGTCCGGTTCTGGATGCTGTAATTCTGTCACCCCGTGCGGTGGTACCGTCCCACAACTGTGCAGGTTGGGATCGATCAATGGGGCCAGCGCGACCGGAGCCTCAACAATCGGATCGAGCGCCAGCCGCAATTCACGCACTGGTGCCAGGTCGGGTCGAAACCCGGTACAAACCACAATCTCATCGACTGGCGGCAGAGTACGTTCGCCATCACGCACAATCAACCCATCGGCAGTACGCTGAACCTGATCGGTGTGCCAGCCCGTGACCAGACTCACCCGCCCCGAATCGACCAGTGCCCGTACCTGCTGGCCCAGTCGCCCCCGTTCCGCCAGCGCATCGGCCTCACCACCACCAAAAATCCGTTCGAGCGTAGTCGCATCACGCCGCACCACCCAGGTCACCTGGGTATCTGGGGCGGTCTTCCCGAGCCTGACCAGATCGAGCAGGGTATTGAACGCCGAATGCCCACTCCCGGCTACCAGCACTCGCCGGTTTGCGTAGCGCGCCCGATCCCGACCAAGCACATCGGGAATACCGTAAAAGATATTGTCGGCGGCGTCGCGTTCACCAGGCGCCGGTACCCCGGCTGCACCTAATGGATTGGGCGAGAGATAGGTACCCGAAGCATCGATCACGGCCCGTGCCAGCAACAACGACTCTTGCCCGTTATCGTCAACGATTGTCAACTGAAAGGGCACACGCTGGCGATCACGACCGCGCTGCCGGTCATGGCCACGACGGGCAACAGCCACGACCCGCCGGCGATAGCGAATATGCGGTGCAATCGCCGGCAGATCAGCCAGCGGCATCAGATAGTGCGCAACCAGTTCGGAACCGGTCGGAAATGTATCAGCCGACGGCATCTGCCAGCCGGCAGCAGAGAGCAGACGATTGGCTGCGGCGTCGACGCAATAGCGCCATGGCGTAAACATCTGCACGTGCCCCCAGCGTGAGACAGAAGCACCAGCCTGGTCACCGGCTTCCAGAACGATAAACGATGCACCACGTTCAGCGAGATGGGCAGCCGCAGCCAGACCAACCGGACCGGCACCGATAATCGCGATTGGGAGAGTCATGACGTGTCTTCCTTTCAGCTATTATATCGAAGATCATCGATATACAAACCACAAAAAAACGCCTCTCCATCACCCCATCCAGATCAAGCCTTATCCGGCGTAAGAGAGGCAAAAAACTGATCGATCAACAACCGCACTGTTGCCAGTGCATCCTGGCGAATCGCGTAATAAATCCACTGCCCGCGCCGCTCGCCCTCGATCAGACCACCATCGCGCAGCAATCGCAGGTGGTGCGAAACGGTTGGCTGCTTGACAGGAAGGGCCGCTTCAAGATCACAAACGCAGACGTGACCGGCATTGCGGGCCAGAATGGCCAGCAAGCGCAGACGGATCGGATGCGCAAGCAACGACAATGCATCGGCAAGCTGCGCAGCCTCAGCATCGCTGAGCGTGACCGTGATCGCCGGTGCACAGCAAGACATCACCTGCACGGCTGGTGTTTCCTGATCTGTAGGCTGTGCATTCATACTACCTCCCCGAAATCTTCGACACAGGTAGTATAGCAGTATATTGAAGATTGTCAATATACTGTGCGTGGTGATATTAGCGTAAAGCCTGCGTGCCAGAACTTCAGCTACTCTTAATATTTCCTTAACCAACGACATAGCGTCAGAACGCTATAATAAGACAGGTTGTGCGGTACAACAGAATGACGGCATTAAAGCATAAACACAGCCACGTATGCGATTATTGCGTATCATCTACTTCAGTTTGATCACGCTCCTGCTTGTTGCCTGCGGTACAGGTTTATCACCTACCGCACAGCCAGAAGCTACCCCTTCTCCAACCTCCGAAGCGCCGCTGCTCTCGCCCACAGCGGCGCTTCGCTTGCCGGATACCGATCTCGCCCGGCTTGCCGGCGAAATCAAGATCGACGGATCGAGTACCGTCTTTCCAATCACTGAACGGGTAGCAGTTGCATTCGGCGACCTGGCTCCTGATGTTACAATCCGCCTGGGAGTGAGCGGTACAGGGGGTGGATTTACCCGCTTTTGCGCCGGTGAGACCGACATCTCGAACGCTTCGCGGCCCATCAAGCAGAAAGAAATCGACGCCTGCGCGGCGTCTGGTATCACCTTTATCGAATTACCGGTCGCGTTCGATGGCCTGTCGGTGGTTGTGCATCCGCAAAACACCTGGGTCGACTGTCTGACCGTCGCTGAGCTGAATCTGATGTGGGCGCCAGAGGCAACCAACCGGATCACGCGCTGGAATCAGATTCGCGCCGAATGGCCCGCTGAGCCTTTGCATCTCTACGGTGCCGGTGTTGACTCCGGAACCTATGACTACTTCACCTCGGCAATTGTTGGCGCAGAGGGAGTGAGTAGAAGCGACTATACTGCCAGCGAAGACGATTATCTCCTGGCCCAGGATGTTGCCGCCGACCGGCTGGGTTTGGGCTTTTTTGGCTATGCCTATTACGCTGAATATGCCGATCAATTACGTGCGGTCGCCATCGATAATGGTCAGGGCTGTGTTGCGCCAACAGTTAAAACAATTGTTGATGGAAGCTATCAACCGCTCTCGCGCCCAATCTTTATCTATGTGCGCGCCGACAGTCTAAATCGACCAGAGATTGCAGCATTTGTCAGATTCTACGTACAAAATGGTGCCATGTTTGCTGAGCAAGCCCTGTACGTTCCCCTACCGGAAACTGTCTATCAGCTTGCCTTACAGCGGGTGGAGCGACGGATCACCGGTTCCGTCTTTTCCGGCGGGTCGCAGGTCGGTCTATCAATCGAGCAACTGTTGCAACTAGAGGATCGCTAGCGATGCGCTTTCCGATTCGCGTAAAGTTGTTGGGAGCACTGGCCATCGACCTCCTGTTGATGATGATCCTTGGCGTCTTTGCCATGCATCAGATGGCCGTCATGAATGAACGTGCCGTCTTCATTGAACGTCACACAATCCCATCGCTCGACACGGTTGGCGATATGACAGCAGCGATCAATCGCTATCGTGCTCGCCAGCTCGAATTTCTGATTTATACCAACAACGGCGACCGTGCCCGCATCCTTGATCAGATGCGTGTGATTGAAACCGAAATGACCGGCTACGTGCAGGCGTACCGTGCCCTAGTTGACTCCGAGAGCGAACGTCGTCAATTAAATGCTGTTGAAGCAGCCTGGCACGAGGTGGTGCGCGCCAATCACGAACGCTTCATTCCGGCTGTACGCCTGGTGAGCGATGGCAGTGTACAGCCTTTTTATTCACGCATGAACCCCGTTTACGCCACGCTTGATCGGGAAATGAACCTTCTGGTGCAAGAGAATCAGCAACAGGCACGGGCATCACTCGATGTTGTCGCCAGCAGTTATGCGACTGCGCGTACCTTCATCTTGTTCGATACAGCGGTTGCGATTATCATCTCGGCGGCGATTGGCTTGTTCCTGTCTGCCCGCATTGCACGTCGGTTGCGACGACTGGCCCATGCTTCTAATCGCGTAGCCGCCGGTGACTTTGTCGGTTCCATCAATGAGCGGACTCGTGATGAGATTGGCGATCTGGCCCGCGCATTCGATCAGATGTTGAGCAGCCTGCGGGCACAACGTGCCGAACTGGAAGAACGCAACCGCGCACTGCAAGAGAGTCTCTCGCGTCAGGCTCAGTTGATGGAAGAGATTGTGCGTGGCAAACAAGCTGAGGCTGAAGCAGAACGGGCGCGCGCCGCCGCAGAGGCCGCCAGTCAGGCCAAGAGTGCCTTTCTGGCGACGATGAGCCATGAATTACGTACTCCGCTCAATGCCATTCTCGGATACGCGCAGTTACTGCATCTGAGTAAGGCCGTGAGTGAGCCGCACGATGCATATCTGGAGCGCATTCTCTCGTCTGGCCGTCATTTGCTTACCCTGATCAGCGATGTGCTCGATTTTGCCCGTATTGAACAGGGAGCGCTCGAACTGGAGTACCGCCAGGTTGCAATTGCACCATTGGTCGAAGATGTGGCAACAATGACATTGCCCCTGGCGCAACGCAACCACAATCAGGTGATTACCCATTACCCGGCGGACATTGGTACTATCGAGACCGATGACCGCCGCTTGCGTCAGGTCTTGATCAATCTCCTCGGTAATGCAGCTAAGTTTACCGAACGGGGAACGATTCAGCTTAACGTCGTGCGAGAGCAGCGCCACGGGATCGACGGCGTTCGCTTCGACGTTATCGATACCGGGATTGGTATCCCACGTGATAAGCAGGACAAACTCTTCAAACCGTTCAGCCAGATTGACGAGTCAGTCACCCGCCGTTATGAAGGCACCGGTCTCGGTCTGGCGCTCAGTAAGCAGATCGTGCTGGCCCTTGGTGGCACAATTGACGTAGAGAGCGACTTTGGTGTTGGCTCGACCTTCACCGTTTGGCTGCCTACTGCACCTCTTGCTGCGGCAGACTCCACATCGTTACCACCGCAACCACATCTAATAGGAGAACCCGCATGAGTTATATTCTCGTTGTAGACGACAATTTCGATAATCGTCATATTATTGGACAGATGTTGCAATTCAGTGGCTTTACCGTCGAGCTGGTTGCCGATGCCCATTCTGCAATCCAGATCGCCCGCCAGCGGCGTCCAGGTCTGATCCTGATGGATTTATCGATGCCCGGTCTTGATGGCTGGACGGCAACTGAATACGTCAGGCGTGATCCAGAATTGCACTCAATCCCGGTTGTCGCTGTGAGTGGTCATGTCACCCGCAACGATATTGAACGGGCAAAGCGCGCAGGATGTGTCGAGTTTCTAGCCAAACCGATTGACTACGAACACCTTATTGAGGTTGCCCGTCGCTACACCGGGCAGGCATCTCGTTCATCTTCACACACATCATGAACGTACCGGTCGGTCAGGCGATGCCTGACCGACCGCGACGAGGCGGAGCCGTGGCCTGCAAGCGTCCTATTGCACGGCCATGCTCTAGGGATAGTCTGAAAGCCGGTGAACTGGCATGAACAACGTTCAAGGCTACAGGTAGGCAAAGACACGCTTACGCCTACCCATCAGTTCGTCCCCGGCACCATACGACGTAGCGCGTAGAGCTTATGTCATAAAAGCTGTGCTGTCGTGCTACCAGCCTGTCGCACAGACTCCTGAACGCTCGCCCATTACCAACGACAGTATCTCCTGTTCCCAGGCTGCCGGTATGGAAACGAGGAGCGCTAATAACCATACCATCGCCAGGGCAATCACTCGTTGGATTGGTTGCCTTGCCCGCTCGTCATGCGCGTGTCGCATCGTTTGGAGTGCGGCAGCCATGCTGCCGCAGCAGCCGTACTCACGATCCGGCGCGTGTCACGCTGTGTACCCGACCAGTCACGGGGATGCTGAGTGTTCTCGTCACGATCATGTCGTCTGTCAATAATGAATGAGATAACTTCTAGCATACGAAACTCAGGAAGTCTATCCAGATGAATGCTGCCGTCCAGCGGTTGGCTAGTTATGGTACGATGAAGTTATGGACCCTCGACTCTTACCTTTGCTTAGCTGTCCACGCCACCCAACAGTGACGTTGACAGTAGAACAGGTTGAACGTGTAGTCAACGGTGCGATTGTGTCTGGACGGCTACGCTGTCCGGTATGCGCCACGACATACCTGATCAAAGACGGTATTCTCGACATGATCGGTCAACACCGGCCAACCAGTGCTGCGCAGGTGGTCAACGAGGTGCCGGTTGCCGCATGGGCTTACGAACGCACCTGGCGACCATTCGCGCTCAGCTTACTCAGCGGTGAGCAATTTCCCCTTACCCGCGAACTCAAACTGATTACCGGTCTGGCGGGTGCCGAGCGGGGAGGGCTGATGGTTGACGTTGGTTGTAGCAATGGTCTATACGCACGTGCATTGGAACATGTCCGCCGTCAGCGTGGCGCCGGTGGTTTTGTGGTTGGCATTGATCTGAGTATGGCAATGCTCCAGGAAGCACAACGGCGTGCTCGCCACGAGGGGCTGTCGATCAGCTTTATTCGTGCCAGTGCCCAGGCCATGCCCTTTGCCGATGGAACCGTCGATGCGCTGGTTATGGGGGGCAGCTTGAATGAAATCGGCGATATTCCGGCAGCACTATCAGAATGGCGACGGCTCTTGAGTCCGCAAGGACGCGGTGTAATGATGAGCCTGGTTGCAGCATCCACACCGATTGGCCAGGGGATTCAGCAGCTCCTGGCAAGTGGTGGGCTTCAGTTTCCTTCGCTTGCTGAACTGAACCACTACTTCACCGCTGCCGGCCTGCGTCTGCGCGCCCAGTGGCAATACGGGATTGTGGTGTTTAGTGTGCTCCAGTAATGCTCATCTATTTGACGAGAAGGGCCGGTTATGCTATATTCATAATCGTTGTACGGTGCCTGTAGCTCAACGGCAGAGCGCCTGACTGTGGATCAGGAAGTTGTGGGTTCGAATCCCATCAGGCACCCCACACGAATGAAAAGCTGGGAGTTATCCCGGCTTTTTTTGTACCAGACGCTATGGCCCACAAAACCGTTATTCCTTTCCAGAATGCCCTGGTCGTATTAATGGACTCCATCTCATACCTCAACGAACACGATCAGGGGGCATTCGTGGTGAGCGGCTCGCACGGTGGTATCAGCTCGGCCCGTTACGCGCTCGCGGTGTCGCTGAGAGGTGTTGTCTTCAACGATGCCGGCATTGGCAAAGATCAGGCCGGTATTGCCGGCCTGGAGCTACTCGATACCGCTGGTGTTCCGGCAATCGCGGTTGCTCACACCAGCGCTCGTATCGGTGATGCTGCCGACACGTGGGCTAATGGCCTGGTCAGTGCCTTCAACCAGGCTGCGGCAGCACGTGGTGTACGCATGCACCTATCGGTACAGGAAGCTGCAACCTGCATCCTCTCCGACAACGTCAGATAAACAGTTGCGCGAACTGTGCGATACGCACGAAACCCGGGCAAAACCGGTCATGGTGTCCTGTAGACACCCCACTCTGACAAACTTTTTACCCAGGTTCAGTTGCGTAGCGGCTGCGAGTGCGATATACTCAGCAATAGCCGGTAAAAAGCGTATCGTATAGTTATAGACAGGTGGCTTGTGGATCTTGTTCGTGCTCATGTCTTTATTTCCGGTCGCGTACAAGGGGTGAGTTTCCGGGCGTACACACGCGACCGGGCGCGGGAAGCGCAAGTCAAAGGGTGGGTACGGAACCTGAGCGATGGTCGCGTGGAGGCAGTCTTTGAAGGAACACGACCAGCCGTTCAAAAACTCATCAGTTGGTGCTACAGTGGCCCCAGTCAGGCGCAAGTCGAACGGGTCGAAGTTCACTGGGAAGAGCCGACTGGTAAAGAAGGGATCTTTACCATTGTCTGGTAGAGAGAAACGCCGCACAATAAAACGGGGAAGAGCGATTGTGCAGAAACAAAAGCGTTCTCCGCATAGTGCTGTTACTCCTGTCAGCATCGAAACAGAGACTCCGCGGCGTGAAAGGACACATATGGGAGTCAAACGGTGGAAACTGATTACCAGTGCCCTGATTAGCATCGGTATCGCTACTCTGGCGATCCTTAACCGTGAATGGATAGTAGAAGCGTTCAGCCTTTTGAATGAAGCCAAACATGGCTGGCTCCTGGTGGCGCTGGTGTTGATAGCCATCAGTTATCTGATGAGCGCACAGGTCTTTAATCTCGTGCTCCATTCACTTGGCTACCGCATAGGTCTTCTCCGTCTTTGGGCAACTGCTCTCACTGCGATTATCATCAGTCAGTCGGTACCTGCCGGCGGCGTTGGTAGCTATGCGTTTCTTATGAGCTACTTCAATCGCCGTGGCATTCGTGCCGGCGAATCGGCATTACTGGCTTCCCTGGAGACGCTGAGTTATGTGGTTGCCATGCTGCTGGTCTTCTCGTTTAGCCTCGGCTATTTTGCCTGGCGTGGCCTTGAAGCGACCGGTGCCAGCTATATCGCCGGTCTGGTGGGTCTTTCAGTGATCGGTATTGCGATCTTTGTCCTGAGCCGTAGTGAGCAGACGCTACGCCAATGGCTCGGTGGTCTGCAATCTCGGGTTGGCCGCCTCATCGGTAAGCAGTGGAGTAGTGCCTGGATTGATCGCATTGTTGCCGATTTGGCCCGTGGGCGTAGCCTGCTCATTCATCGTCGCCGTGATGTTATGATGCTGGTTTTGATACAGTTAACTGCCCTCAGCGGTCATAGCCTGGCGATGTTGATCGTGTTGCACGCTCTGGGGACTGATGTCAGTTTTGCGGTGGTGCTGGCAGCGTTCGGGGTGGCACTGGTAACGTCTACATTTAATGTTTTGCCCGGTGGTGGTGGTACGGTTGAGGCTGCGCTGGTAGCCGTGCTGAGCCAGATGGGAGTAGGCCCGGCAGCAGTGCCAGCTGCGATTATTTTCCGTCTCTTCAACTACTGGCTGGCCGCTCCTATTGCCGCAATTTGTTACCACTGGCTGATGCACGAGCCGGTAACACCACTGGTACGCAGTTCAAAAGTGCGCACCAGCTCGTTAGAGGCATCGTCGCACGACTAAATGACCAGCCGACGCACAAGGGGGGGTTATGAACAAAAGTGTCGTCGAGAATCTGCGACGGGTCGAGCTGTTGAGCGGTCTGAGTGATGAAGAGTTGTTGCAGATTGCCACTATCTGCAAGGTGAGACGGCTTGCCGGCGGCCAGCACGTATTTAACGAAGGTGATGAGGGTGACGAGCTGTTCGTCATTCACGAGGGTTGTGTGCGCATTGTGATCAACACTCGTGGCCCTGACGGAACATTCACGCCTTCAACCATCAATCTGCTCTACAGCGGCCAGAGCTTTGGTGAGATGGTGCTCCTCGGTGGTGCTACTCGCTCCGCAACGGTGGTCTGTGTTGATCCATGCGTATTACTGGTCATTCGTGAACGCGATTTTGCCGCGTTATGCGAACGCAACCCGCGGATCGGGTATCTGGTGATGCGCAATATGGCTGCCGATCTCGCGTATAAACTCCGCTCATCGAATTTACTTCTCCGCGGCAATATTCGCTGGCAGCAGGGTGAGCTTGGTAAGCGTTGAATGGCATGGTTGAATGGCATGACATGCGCCGGATCGTGAGCACGGCTGGTGCGGCAGCCATGCTGCCGCACTCCAAAAACTGCGACGTGCGCATGATAAACGAGCAAGATCACCAATCTAACGTAACGATGATGGGGATCACCTGTATGTTACAGATAGACAGGTGCCGTAGGGGCGGGTTGAGAACCCGCCCCTACGCGATCTCCCCGGCGTAGCGGCAGCCAGAGGCGTTGGAACGCGGTTTGGATGGCGTAACGGGTCAATGTCCGTCGCAATGCCTGACGACGGTCTTCGGTTGGCACACGGGTCACCGCACCACGGCGGTAACGCTCGGCAACGCAGGCAGTTGCAATACCGTAAATGGTCGTTGCGTGTTCTGGAAACAGATGTGCCAGACGTTGTGCATATTCCGCCGGCGTCTCTGCGGGGTGTTGAGGCAGACCGGCAATATTGGCCAGCCAGCCCATCTCTGCATAGGCCGCAGCAAACAGGCGGAGACCGCGCAATTCGCGCGCAAGCCACAACCGGACGCTGAGCATAATCAGGCCAATCCCCATCAGTATAACCAGTACCACCGAAAACCAGCCGGTCAGGGGCGGGCTGAGAACCCTGGGCGGGTTTAGACCCCACGGTGGGTTTAGAACCCTGGGCGGGTTGAGAACCCGCCCCTACCGGGCAGGTTTGGAACCCGCCCCTACGCGATCTCCCCGGCGTAGTGGCAGCCAGAGGCGTTGGAAGGCGGTTTGGATGGCGTAACGAGTCAGTGCCCGTCGCAATGCCTGACGACGGTCTTCGGTTGGCACGCGGGTCACCGCACCACGGCGATAACGCTCGGCAATGTAGGCGGTTGCGATACCGTGAATGGTCGTTGCGTGTTCAGGAAACAGGTGTGCCAGACGTTGTGCATATTCCGCCGGCGTCTCTGCGGGGTGTTGAGGCAGACCGGCAATATTGGCCAGCCAGCCCATCTCTGCATAGGCCGCAGCAGACAGGCGGAGACCGCGCAATTCGTGCGCAAGCCACAACCGGACACTGAGCATAATCAGGCCAATCCCCATCAGTATAACCAATACCACAGAGAACCAGCCGGTCAGTAGGCTACTGCCAGCCGCAGAGGGATTGTTCGCTGCTGTCGAGCTGGCAGCACCACTATTCACACCGCTGGCAGTGAGATCGTCCTCAAGCTCCTCGAAGCGACCTGGGTCGGGCACGGTGCCGCCGAAGCTGCCGGCAACTCCCTCTTCTTCCTCACCGAATGCTGATTGCAAAGGCCGCTCTGGAAGCGAGGTATAACTCGCCGCTGTTGGCTCAAACCGTTCCCAGCCAATACCGGGGAAGTAGACTTCGGGCCAGCTATGCGCAACGTTCTCGCGTACCAGGTAGATACCCTGTTCTGGGTCATAATCACCACTGGCGTAGCCACGCACCCACCGCGCCGGAACCCCAACCGAACGCAGCATCACCACCATCGCCGAGGCAAAGTAGTCGCAATAGCCGGCTCGCTGCTCGAAGAGGAACCAGTCGACCAGATCAACATTGCTGGGTGGAGGAGGGATGTCCTCGCTGTAGGTCAGGCGGCGTAGGTAATCCTGAATCGCAATCGCCTGATCGTAGGGTGTTTCGGCATTAGCTGCGGCAATCACCCGCGCTGCTTCAGCCCGCACGCGTGCCGGCAAGTCAGGCGGTAATTGCAGGTAGCGTTCCCGAACCCACTGCGGGTAATCGGTGCCGGCATTCCGCAGGCTCTGCACATCAGCAACCGAAACCAACGCCGTCACGGTATAGGTCGTTTCTGCACTGAGTGGCGTCAGCGAGGTGACCAGTGATACATCATCGTAAATCGGCGTGATACCGCCATTCTCGTCACGGCCAACCAGGTGCTCAACCTGAGCCGGCAAGCTGAATTGCACCGGTGTTCCACCAAAAGACAGCAGATCATCATTCCGCTCTTGGGCCAGCGTGATCGTTTGAGTAATCAATCGCCGCGCTCGCCGATCAGTCACCGGCAGCGTTTCACCGGCAGCCAGTGGCGTCCGCGCCTGTTCGGCAGTAGCGACACCCAGGGCCGAACGAGCCAATTCCCCCGTCGTATTAACCCAGCCCGAACCGTCGTAGCGATCAAACGCAACGGCTCGCCAGTATTCAAGGCGTGATGAGCGTACCGTCATCACTAGATCGAGACCCGGTGATCGCGCCCCACCGAGCGGCGCCGTGCGGGCAGTAAACGAGATGCTCCCGGCACCGGGTGGGGCATTAATGGTGCTAAAGGCATCTTCCCACGCGGCACGAGCCATGCGAAACGGGATGCGTAGCGTCTCCCATGTCTGCGCTGCACGTTCGCTGGTAATGGTTGAGGGAAGAAAAGCCGTTAGCAGGATGAGCACTACCCCCACAACTGTTGCTGCCCACATTGCGCGGAGGGGCAACAGGTCTGGATAATTGATCTGTTGAGCTTCCCAGGCAGCTCGACGCTGCATCACGTGGTGATACACCAGCAGCAACAAAGCACAGGCAATCAACACCAGTGCTTCTGTATCCGGTTTAGGCAGGACATAGGTATAGTTAACCAGAAATACCGTACCGTTCGCGATGACAGGCAGCCAGGGACGGCGTTGGCGAAAGACTGCCCACACTGTTGCGTAGACCAGCCACCACGAAAGAAAGGCAAGTGCAACAACAAACAGCACAATATCTTCGCCACGACCACCACTGGCGAGCACGCGGACCCAGCCAATAATCCGAATCACCAGCTCGGCAGCCTGATCGCGCCAACTGGTCAGGCGCTCATCGAGCAAGGGGCCGACCTGTTGCACAATCCAGACCCACGCCAACAGGAACGAGACCGTGTGGGCCGCCCAGCGATGAAGACGTTGCCAGTTTACCAACACCAGGCTAACCACGAACGCCATCGTGCCGACCGCGGGCAAAATCGACAGACCTGTGGCCCAGCCGGAGATAGCCAGGCTACGAATAACCGCACCGGTTAAAAGCCCAATCAGCCCAAGACCCGGTAGCATCCACCAGATGTTCAGCGAACTGGTTGAAACTGACAACGAAGAACGGTTCATACTTGCTATCCTAAAGCAGTGGACAGACGGGGAAATGCGTGTAACGTATTCTGCCAGAGCTGTGGTGCCAGAGCGTCCAGCGTCTGCCCACGCAGTTCAGCCAGTTTCTGCCCGATATATACCAGTCGACTCGGTTCATTGCGCTGCCCACGGTGTGGATGGGGACTGAGGTAGGGGCTATCGGTCTCGATCAACAGCCGATCCGCCGGTGCCAGACGAGCTACTTCGTGTAAGGCTACAGATTTGGGAAACGTCAGCGGGCCTGACAGCGAGAGATAAAAGCCCAATTCCAAACACTCCTGTGCAGCAGCCCAATCACCTGAGAATGAATGCATGATCCCCGGCCCACGGGCGGCATCGCGCAACACGGCAATCGTCTCGGCCATCGCATCTCGCGAGTGGATCACAACCGGCAAGCCCAGCTCACCGGCCAGCGCCAGTTGGGCACGAAACGCCGCATCCTGCTCACTTGGTGGCGATTTCATCCAGTAGTAGTCGAGACCAATCTCACCAATCGCGACCACCTTCGGATGGGCGGCCAGCCTGCGTATCTGGTCAATCCAATCGCCTGGCAGATCGTGCAGATGATTGGGCTGAATCCCAACAACCGCAAATACCGCCGGATGCGCATTCGCCAGCGCGACTGCCGCGTGACTGGATGCCAGATCGTAGCCAATCTCGATCATCGCTGCGACCCCGGCATCGATGGCCCGCAAGATGACCGCACTGCGATCCTCGTTGAATTGTTCCGACGCGAGATGGAGATGGGTGTCAATTAAGCGTAGTGTAGATTTCATAGGCATCCCACATCATTGTAGCATACATGCCCATACCAGGTCAGGTGTATTATAACGGGAGACGGTGAGACGTGCAGAAGCACAGCCGGACCCAGGGCACATAAGCAACTGCGCCGAATCGTGATGATTACACGAACGTGAGCAGATGCACCGATAGCCGGTATAGTCATGCTACAGCGACAGTGGCGTATATCTCACAAAGACATTAATCTTTCGCAAGATTTTTGTGACAACGGTCACAATTTAATGAACCGTTCTGACCCTTTAAATTACGTCTTGACACCATATCTTTCTCAAAGAACCATACAGAACCGAAAAAAAGGTAGTTGACAAGAAAGCAGAATTGGAGTATAACACTACAGGCAGAATGCAAACGTGATATTTATCACAAAAGGGAGTGACTGCCTTGGTGTAGCCTCATGTCACGGTGGTAGAACAAAGAGCCTGGTACCTCGATGGCAGTACCGGATTGACAACACTGTTCTACACACAACACAATTTCCTCCCTCGACGAAGCTGTCATAAGAGGTAACGAAGCTGCGTTAGCTGTTGACTTGCGACATCGTACTTTGGTCGCAGCGTAGGTTTACTTTGTTTATGTAAAAGAAAGAAGGTCTGGCGTCATGAACCTGCTCGGCCTACCCATCCTGTCACTGTTGCTCTGGTTACCGGCGTTTGGCGCTCTTATCATCCTGTTGCAGCCGGCTGGTCGCCCTGCGCTTTATCGCTGGACAGCGATGAGTGCAGCTCTGGCGACATTCGTTGTTGCGGGAATTGTTATTGGTCTCTTCTATACTGGCCCATACGGCCCGGTCTCCGGTGTCGTCGTTGGCCCACCACTACAATTCGTCGACTCAATCGCATGGTTACCGGCATTTGGCGCCAGCTATTTCATTGGCGTTGATGGGATCAATTTGTGGCTGGTCGGTCTGACTGCATTTCTGGCGCCATTCGCGATTGCAGCGACCTGGCAACGACAAACGCGCAGCCTGCGCTTGCTTCTGGCACTATTGCTCCTGGCCGAGACTGCGTTTCTGGGTGTGTTTCTTGCCCAGGACATGCTGCTCTTCTACGTCTTCTACGAGCTGGCCCTGATCCCGATGGTATTTCTGGTTGGGATGTGGGGTGGTCACGGTCGAGCCGCAGCGGCTTTGAAGCTGTTCCTTTACACCTTCAGCGGTTCACTGCTGATGCTGCTGGCGATTATCGGTCTGCACATCCTGCATCGCAACGCGATAGCAGCGGTTGAACCGGGTTACACCGGTACGTTCGCGCTGAACCAGATTGTGGCCGATCTGCGGGCCGGTCTCTTCACGCTTGACCCGCTGGTTGCCCGTTTGCTGTTCGGGGCATTCTTTGTGGCATTTGCGATCAAACTGGCGCTCTGGCCATTCCACACCTGGCTGCCTGACGCATACAGCGTGGCCCCGACGCCGGTCGCAATTATTCTGGCCGGTTTGATGGCAAAATTCGGCGTCTACGGTTTGATCCGCTTCAATGCCACCCTGTTCCCCGAAGTGATGTCCTGGGTAGCCCCGGTTGTCGCTGTACTGGCCGTGATCGGGATCATTTACGGCGCACTGATCGCCTTCACGCAGCGCGACATGCAGCGAATGATCGCGTATGCCTCGATCAGCCACATGAACTTTGTAGCCCTCGGCGTTATGGCACTGAATACCATTGGTATCAACGGAGCGTTGTTCCAGATGGTTGCCCACGGTGTTATGATGGCTGCGCTCTTGCTGATTGTGGCTGTGATTGAGGAACGCCGCGATAGCCGCGATTTCAGCACCCTTGGCGGTTTGTGGCAGGTGACCCCTGTCTACGCCGGTTTGACATTACTGACCCTGCTGGCGATGGCCGGTCTGCCCGGTCTGAGCGGGTTTGTCGGTGAGTTCACGATGCTTCAGGGCATCTTTACCTCGCCTCTGTTGGGATGGCCGTTTGCCATCGGGGCGGCAATTGGGATCATTCTGGCTGCGGTTTACGCGCTGCGGGTGTTCCACATGGGCTTTATGGGTGAAGTCCGCAATACCGCTCATCTCGATCTGCCGGATTTGCAGCGCTGTGAATTGCTGACGCTGGGTGTGTTGGCGGCGGCAATGGTTGTTCTGGGCCTGTTCCCCAACCTGCTGCTGAGTGGTACAACCGGTTCTGTTCAGGGTCTGGTTGACGCTTTGACGCCGGCAGTGCAGGCCGCAGCCCAGTTGAATGGGTGGTAGAGGTACGTTACGCCCCCACCCCTGCCCTCTCCCGCTGGGGGAGGGTGTTTTTTATGTAGCGATACCCCACTGGGAGAGGGTGGTTTTTTTATGGAGTGTTTCTCCGCTCCCCGTTGGGGGAGTGGGGATGGGCATGCTCCGCAATGATCGCCGATCACCGCAATCCCGGACCCTCACCTCACCCCCCAGCCCCCGCTCCTCTCCCGTCAGGGGAGAGGAGCGGGGGTGATGAGGAGCGTGCTCCTTACTGGTTCCCGATCACCGCAATCCCGCCCCCCTCCTGGCCTCCCCCCGTTGGGGGGAGGCAAACTCCCGCCCCCAGCGGGGGCGGGGTGGGGTGGGGGGGTGTCTCCATCACAGCGGGGGCGTGGAGATGGGTGCGCTCCGTAATGTTCCCGTTCACCTTAATCCCGGCCCCCCTCCTGACCTCCCCCCGTTGGGGGGAGGAATTGTACGGTGATTCCCCCGCTAGGGGGAGGAACGGACAGAACACAAGAACGAACCTACCGTATATTCCATCAGAACGCGCCAGCTATGCTCGCCGCTCTCCCCTCGCCCGCGCACGCGGGCGAGGGGCCGGGGGTGAGGGCGTTCCCTCACGGCCAGCAACGCCCCGCCTCAATAATCGCCGTCGCTAGCATTGACAGCAGCGTCGGATCGTGCCGTTTCGCCAGCGCCTCCAGCCACGGCTGCAAGGCGTTCAAATCGTGAAGCAATGCAGGACGGCCACGGCGGGCCAGGATGCGTAGGGTAGTCGCGAATTCGTTGTCTGGTGTAGGTAACGCAGCCAGGTGGGGGGCGAGGGCGGCCAGCGCGTTGCTGCGACTCCAATCATCAGCAATCTCACGGGCGGCGGCGAGGGCCTCGGGCAGCAGCGGCGGCGGCAGGTGGGGGGCGAGGGCGGCCAGCGCGTTGCTGCGCCACACCCCATCGGCAATCTCACGGGCGGCGGCGAGGGCCTCGGGCAGCAGCGGCGGCGGCAGGTGGGGGGCGAGGGCGGCCAGCGTCTGGCTGCGCCAATATTCACGCTCAATCGTCCGGGCGGCGGCGAGGGCCTCGGGCAGCAGCGCCGGCGGCAGGTGGGGGGCGAGGGCGGCCAGCGCTGTTGCCCGGTCAGCGGCGTCCTCAATCTCACGGGCGGCGGCGAGGGCCTCGGGCAGCAGCGCCGGCGGCAGGTGGGGGGCGAGATAGGCCAGCGCCTGCGCCCGTGCCCCTGAACCCCCTATCGCCCGCGCCACCTCCAGCGCTCGTTCCCACGGTAGCTCCACCCCGGCTTCAAGCAGTGCCTCAATGCAGTCGGCCTGTCGCGCACTGCCGGGCATGTGGGCAATGTGCTCCAGTGCCGCCGCTGCGCTCCATCTGCCCGCCAGCGTTCCCACCTGCACCAGCGCCACCAGCAATGCCGGCGGCAGGTTGCCGCTCCGGCTGCGCAGGCTGGCTGCAATCACGGCGCAACGCAGCGCCAGCCCCCAGTCCCGTCGCTCCTCCGCCCACCGCCATAAGCGGTCGAGGTCACCCAGGTAGCCGCTGTCGCTGCCCTCGGCGGCGTAGCGCGCCACCTGCCAGGGCTGCTCCACGCCCCGCCCGTCGGCGGTCGGCACTATCGCGCTCACCACCTCGCGGTTCAGCGCCCATTCCCCCAGCGCTGCGCAGTGCTCCAGCCAGAACTGGCGCAGATAGGTCGGGAGTGATTGCTGGCGGTTCGCCCACCAGGCCCTGCCGTATTCGACCAGTCGCCGGTGCAGCCGCTCGCGTTCGGCAGGCGGATAAATCTCTTCCAGAAACACCTCGCGCAAGCGCTGGTGGCTAAACACGTAGCTGTGATCGCCGACGGTGATAATGAACCGCGCCACCTCATCGCTGTATACTGCATCAACGATGGTGCTCTGGTCGGTGAAAACCGTCGGTGCCAGCGCTGCCAGGTCGTCACTGCTCAACGGCCCATAGGCAATCGCACACAGCGCCAGCAACTCACGGATGGCCTGGCTCTGCTGACGCTGACGGCGTAGCTTCTCGACCCACTCGCGGAGAAAGGCGCTCAGCCCCGGCGGGCGACGGCTCAGGTTCTCAGGGGTCAGTGTGCCGGCGCGCAGGGCTTTGATCAACAGATTGCAGTTCGAGCGGGTCGCCCTCACTGACCCGCTCGAACTGGGTGATGAACGCCGGGTCGGCGGCCCGAGTTGCGAATGGCTCTCCCTGCGCCCGCAGCAGGTCGGTCAGCGCAGCACGGTTGAGCGTGGCAAGGGGGAAGTGCCGACAACGGTGAACGTGCCAGCCCAAATGTTCACGCCACGCATCGTAGCCACGGTCGGCGCGTTGGCGGGCTGACGCCACCACTTTTAGCCTGCTATTCGCCGGGATGACCAACAGCGTTCTCACCTCCCAGCCCACCGTTTCATCCAGACCATCAATCACCAGCAGGCAGCGTACTCCGTCGGGCAAGGGGCGCCTCAGATAATCTTTGATCAATGCCCGCAGCGCATCGGGCGATGAGCGGTCGTACTGCTGGAACTGGGCCAGGTCGTCGTGCAGGTCGGCCAGGCTGTAAGCCAGCGTATGCAGCACCAGTTGTTCTTTGTTAGTCTGGAAGCGGATACTGATCGGAACAAAGATCACTCGCCAGTCGCCCTGCTGCAAGAGGCGGGCCACCCAGCGCACCAGCAGGGCGCTCTTGCCGCGCCCGGTCGGCGCGACCAGCAGGGTGTAGGGGTTGGGATCATGCAAGACAGCATCGAGGGCGTTGAGTTCCGCCTCGCGACCACCAAACACATCATCGGTGTAATAGGTGATGAAGTCCTCGAATACGGTTCGTACCGGTTCCGGCAGTGAGCGCTGAAATATCTGTACGTTGTCACCGGTAATCAGGGTGCTCTGTGTGACATTACCCTTAATCTGTATTGAACGTTCACCACCCGGTGCAGAATTGGCTGGCGAAGGTGATGGCGTGCTCATCGGTCGTGCTCCTGGCAGGTGTGATGGTGCCTGGGTCGGATGGTGGTACGCAGCAGACTGCTACCCGCCGCCGGTTGCGCATTGGCTGCTTCGATATGAAATGTGACATGATATAGTATAGCATAAGCCGCTGGGGGTGGGAGAACGCCCTCACCCCCGGCCCCTCGCCCGCGCAAGCGGGCGAGGGGAGAGCGGCAAGCAGCGCTGGAGCGTTCTGATGCATCAGACGGCGGGTTGGTGATTAGGTTCGGGCCGTTCCTTCGCCCCGGCGGGGGAATCACCTTACAATTCCTCCTCCCAGCGGGGAATCACCTTATTACCATTCCTCCCCCCGCTGGGGGGGAGGAGAGACCCTCCTCCTAACCTCCCCGCTATGCATTACCCACATGTCACGCTGCATTAGGCCAGACTGCACGCGCTCCCCGTGGCGCGGGCTTCCAGCCTGCGTGGAGGAATCTCTCTATCGCCGGCATGGGAGGCTGTGGCTGCTGGGACGCAGGCGAGAACCTATTGCAACAAAACGTCTACGCGCATTCCTGACCGACACAATGATCGTGACGAGCACCTACAATATCTTTGCAACCCGCAGGGTCAACGGTATGCCACGCGCCGGATCGTGAGCACGGCTGGCGCGGCAGCATGGCTGCCGCACTCCAAACTGCGCGATAGGCGCATGACGAGCGGCTACGGCAATCCATCCAGCACGTGATAGCACGGCTGGAGCGGCGCACTGCCACCGGCCCAGTCGCCTACAACAGCACCCATAGCGATCATCCCCGCTGATACGCACGTGATTGACACCAGGTATGGGTAATGCGTAGCCCCTGGGGGTGGGAGAGGGGAGGGCAGACGTTTGATCGAGGGCTTCCTGATAGGGTAGACGTTGGGTTCGATCATCTGTCCTGGCCGTCCGTGCATACCGCCAGGGGCGGGAGCTTGCGCCTGGCTCCTCCCTTCAGCACTGGTACCGGCACCATGCGCGCCTCCGGCGCGCGCTCCCAGCGCCCGGCAAAGGATGGGAAGCACACTCCCCCTCATTCCTTCAATGCTATGCATTACCCACATGTCACGCTGCATTAGGCCAGACTGCACGCGCTCCCCGTGGCGCGGGCTTCCAGCCTGCGTGGAGGAATCTCTCTATCGCCGGCATGGGTGGCTGTGGCTGCTGGGACGCAGGCGAGAACCTATTGCAACAAAACGTCTACGCGCATTCCTGACCGACACAATGATCGTGACGAGCACCTACAATATCTTTGCAACCCGCAGGGTCAACGGTATGCCACGCGCCGGATCGTGAGCACGGCTGGCGCGGCAGCATGGCTGCCGCACTCCAAACTGCGCGACACGCGCATGACGAGCGGCTACGGCAATCCATCCAGCACGTGATAGCACGGCTGGAGCGGCGCACTGCCACCGGCCCAGTCGCCTACAACAGCACCCATAGCGATCATCCCCGCTGATACGCACGTGATTGACACCAGGTATGGGTAATGCGTAGCCCCTGGGGGTGGGAGAGGGGAGGGCAGACGTTTGATCGAGGGCTTCCTGATAGGGTAGACGTTGGGTTCGATCATCTGTCCTGGCCGTCCGTGCATACCGCCAGGGGCGGGAGCTTGCGCCTGGCTCCTCCCTTCAGCACTGGTACCGGCACCATGCGCGCCTCCGGCGCGCGCTCCCAGCGCCCGGCAAAGGATGGGAAGCACACTCCCCCTCATTCCTTCAATGCTATGCATTACCCACATGTCACGCTGCATTAGGCCAGACTGCACGCGCTCCCCGTGGCGCGGGCTTCCAGCCTGCGTGGAGGAATCTCTCTATCGCCGGCATGGGTGGCTGTGGCTGCTGGGACGCAGGCGAGAACCTATTGCAACAAAACGTCTACGCGCATTCCTGACCGACGCTATGATCGTGACGAGCACCTACAATATCTTTGCAACCCGCAGGGTCAACGGTATGCCACGCGCCGGATCGTGAGCACGGCTGGCGCGGCAGCGTGGCTGCCGCACTCCATACTGGGCGATAGGCGCATGACGAGCGAGCAAGACAACCAGTCCGGCACGGAATGGCACTGACGATAGTCGGTAGCACTTCTCGCTGCGATACCGGCAGACTGAGAGCAAGATATACTGTCGTTGGCGATTGACAGGCGTGCATGCGCCTGGATGACCGGCTGGGAGCACAACCGCACAGCTTTTACGTTCTGAATAAGCGGCACCCGGTTGCTCCAGCAACGTTCTATGGTATAGTATCTCCTGCTATGGAAGAATCAACCAATGGACGCATTGTTGCGGCATTACACGACTTTCAGCGCTTGCGCTGGCGTGCCGATATTGAGCATCTGCTGGCCCGTTTGCAAGGCCGGTCTGATGATTTGTTGCCGTTTGAAGAGGTGCGTCAACGTGTACACGCAAAACTGGCCGGTGAACGCCAACTGCGCGAGATTCCACTCAATGCGATTGTCGGCAGTGTTGGTCGTTATCACGACTTCAACCGCAGTTTTTTGCCACGCCGCGACGATAACTGGCAACGCTGGTCGCGGGTGATGGCAGCCGTTGACAGTTTGCACGGCTGGCCACCGATTGAAGTCTACCAGATTGGCGACGCCTACTTCGTTATCGATGGCAATCACCGCGTCTCTGTTGCCCGTCAGATGGGGATGAATCACATCCAGGCGTATGTTGTGCCATTGAAGGCACGAGCGCCAGTTGACCCGTCGATGACTCTGGAAGAGATCATTATTGCCGGTGAATACGCCGATTTTCTCGAAGCGACCCGCCTCGATGAATTACGCCCCGGCTGTGATTTGCGGGTCACGGTTGCCGGTCAGTACGATAAATTACGCCAGCAGATCGAGCACATTCAGCAGCGACTCACGACAGCCGATCACACACCATCGCTCTCTGAAGCGGCATGCGTCTGGTACGATCAGGTCTATCGGCCAATAGCCGAACTGATCCACGAGCGCGGTCTGCTGCGCGATTTTCCCCAGCGCAGCACCACCGATCTCTATCTCTGGCTCTGCGATCACCGCGATGAGCTGAGCAAACAGTTGGGCTGGGACATTAGCCTCACCCAGGCAATCGAAGACCTGACAGAGGCGCCAGGACGGGCTGAACAATTGCTTGACCGGATGATCCCCGACAACCTCGAACCGGCGGTTCCAGCCGGTGTCTGGCGACGAAACCGTACTCTCGATCCGGCATCCTGGCTCTTTCGCGAGGTGCTGGTGCCGGTAAACGGCACGCCGGATGGGTGGCAGGTTCTCGAACAGATTCTGGCCTGGGCACAACGCGAGCCGATACGACCGCTCGGTATCCACGTGGTACGCAGTGTCAATCAACGCAATTCAGCAGCCGCTCAGGCGGTGGCCCGTGAGTTTATCGAACGCTGTGCTGCCGCCGGTGTCCACGGCGAGTGTGCGATTGACGTCGGTACTATCGACCGAATCATCCGCGAGCGTACACGCCTGGTCGATCTGGTAGCGATTCAGGTCAATCACCCACCCGGACGCTCGCCACTGGCCAGGCTGACGTCTGGTCTGCGCACTATTCTCCGCTGCTCGGTACGCCCGGTCTTAACGGTGCCGCGTGCGGTAGAGCATGTTGAGCGGCTGTTGCTGGCGTATGATGGTAGTCGCAAAGCTGAAGAAGCGTTGTACCTGGCCACGTACCTGGCCGCACGCTGGCAATTGTCACTCAATGTGGTCACTGTCCTTGAAGGAAAAGCTGAAGCGGAACAGGTGCGATTACGGGCATTTCGCTATCTCGAACGGTATAACATTGCCGCCGGTTATATCCTCGAACGGGGTGAACCGGCGGCAGCGATTATCCATGCTGCCGAGCAGACCCGCAGTGATCTGGTGGTGATGGGAGGCTACGGTCATCGCGATCCGTTAAGTGATCTGGTGATCGGCTCGACCACCGAAGCTCTGCTGCGCAGCCGCCGGCTACCGACAATTATCTGCCAGTAAAATTCGTGCGCACCTTTTGGCATCTCTCAACGGTATATATAGTAGAGCCGTCATTTCAGCGCGAGGGATGCATGATCTCACTACGAATCCACGAACAACCGATCCACGATCAACCACGAGAGCGGCTGGCCCGCCAGGGGGCAGGAGCGTTGAGCGACGCCGAATTACTGGCTATCCTGTTGCGGGTTGGCACCAACGGTACCAACGTCTTACAACTGGCGCAACAACTGCTTGCAGAAAGTGGTGGGCTGCAAGGACTACAGCGCCTGGACTTTCAAGAGCTTTGTCGGCTGCATGGGATGGGGGTGAGTAAAGCGGCCAGCGTCAAAGCCGCGCTTGAGATCGGGCGTCGTCTGGCCAGAAGCGCTATCGAGGAGCGGTTTCCCATCCGCTCACCGGCTGATGTGGCGACACTGCTGTTAGTCGAAATGAGTCATCTCGATCAGGAGCATCTGCGCACGATCTTACTCGACACCAAAAATCGGGTGCAGCAGATCACCACGGTATATATTGGCAGCCTCAACTCGGCAAATGTGCGCGTCGGCGAGGTGTTCAAAGAGGCGGTGCGGCGTAACAGCGCTGCTATCATCGTTGTCCATAACCATCCATCGGGCGAACCGACACCGTCTATGGAAGATATCGAGATCACCAGGCAACTAGTTTCCGCTGGTCGTCTGCTGGATATTGAGGTGGTCGATCACCTGATTATCGGCAATGGCCGCTACGTCAGTTTGCGCGAACGAGGTCTGGGGTTCGAGTAGGCACAGGGGTGCGACACCGGTATATGAGGTCGCACCCTGTAATCTAGCTTAATGCTGGATGGCGACGATGTTGAAATATCGTATCGACACTCACACCGCTATGGATGCGCTGGATGACTTCAGCAATCAACGTACTGACCGAGAGGATTGTCAGGCCGGGCCAGCGTCGTTCCGGAGCAACCGGTAATGTATCGGTCACCACAAGCTCGCGGATCGGACTTGCCCGCAGGCGCTCGATAGCATTCCCGGCGAACACCGGGTGGACGCAGCAGGCATAAATCTCGCTCGCGCCCTCCTTTTCGAGCAACTGCACGACTTCGAGGATCGAGCTACCGGTGGCAATCTCGTCGTCTACAATCAGACAACGCTTGCCGCGTACATCACCGATCAGATTCAGAATTTCCGGAACGGTGAGTGAACCGTCTTTCCGATCAAAGTGTTGCAGCCGGCGCTTTTCAGCAATCGCCAGCGGCGCATTCAGGGCTTCGGCGAAGTTGCGGGCACGTTTGGCAAAGCCAACATCGGGCGAGACGACAATCAGATCGTTCCAGCCCTTATCGGCAAAATAGCGCACCAGCAGATTCATGGCTGTCAGTTCATCCATCGGGATCGAGAAAAAGCCCTGAATCTGCCCGGCGTGCAGGTCAATCGTCATCACCTGATGCGCGCCGGCAACCTGGATCATATCGGCCAGCAAGCGGGCGGTAATCGGTACACGGGGCTGGTCTTTCTTATCAGTACGCCCGTAAGCGTAATAAGGAATGACAGCGGTAATCCGCCCGGCAGAGGCACGCTTACAGGCATCGAGTAAAATCAGCAATTCCATAATCCGATCACTGAGATCGGGCATTGACAGTGATTGAATAACGAAGACATCCTTTTCACGTACACTTTCATTAAGCCTGACAAAGATATTCTCATTGCTAAACTTCACAATGGTAACATCACCCAGCGGAACGCCGAGGCGCTCACTGATGGCCCTGGCCAGTGGTAGATTACCATTGCCGGCAAAAATCCGCATCTCGTCGAAGCGGCTTCCCATTCCTTCCTCCTTAGCCTGCGAGGTACCGTTCAAACAACGCCTGAGTCGATTGCAAACATCGCCAACAGCTCAGTCCGCGACAACCGCCAGCCTACCGGTAATCCATCAGAAGCCGGCACATCATCGTATGCGATATGCAACGCACTCAATCCCGACTGTTGCAGGAGAACTGCCAATGCACGTGCTGGTGAAATGGTCAGCAACCGCGGTGAGCGTGACAGCCCGGTGCGTTGGGCAAAACCGACAGCAGCGTCGGCGCTAAGAAACGCGAGCAGCAGCCGTGGCCGGGCAGACGGTATTGCATCAGGGCCAGGAGGCGCCGATGAACGCTCTGCCGAACCGGCAGAACGATAGACATACAGCGTCTGCACTGGTTGTTGACCATCGGCGATGAGCCGGTGGCGAAACAATTCTAACACATGCGCAACCTGACTCGATTCGCCACCCACTTGCCGCACGACAGCCGCCAGAATAGCCAGATCGAGTTGTGCTGACGCCATACCTGCTCCGTTCCCGCTCGTAGAGGTATTACGGTACCGGTGTCGGACGAGGTTGCACGGTCTGTGGCCGCGGCTCACCAAAGTAGAGGGCCGAACCCAAGAGACCTAATTGCACCACATAAGGTGTACCGGCAGCTTCAGGATGCAGCTCAAAGCGGGCACGCTCGAAATACTGGACCCGAAACGCCCGACCATCTGGTTGCACCTCGTCGAATTCAGCGCTGATAGGATACCCGAACGACATCAGACCGCCGTTCTCTTCCCAGAACTCCAGGAAGAGACCACCAACACCAAAGCCGGTTTCGGGAAAATAGCGTAAATCTGGACGCGACTCAAACGGTTCGGGGCGCAAGAAGGTGCGCCCGGCAACGTACTCTACTCCCACCAGGCCAATCTGAAACTCATAGGGCGTACCGGCCAGCTCAGGCCAGTATTCCACTCTGGCCCGTTCAAACCACTGCACCTCGCGCCCGTTTAACAGCAGCGCGGGGCTGATCGGTAGGCCAAGCCGGCGCAAACCGCCAAGTTGTTCGTAGGCATCAGCAAAACGTGGGGCAATGTCAACAACGGTAGTTGATGCACTTGATTGGAGAGCAACAGTGGTGGCAAAGGTCGTCGGTTGCAAAATCAGATCGCGTGGTGTGAGCCGGTTTTGGGCAGAGGATGGACGGCGAACGCCACCAATCCCGGCGATAATCAGTGCCAGAATGATGAACAAGAGCACAACCAACGCCACCACCATACCGGTGCGTAACCGATTGTTACGGGCCGGACGCTGCCGCAACGGCCTGGTGGCCGCAGGCTCTGCCGCCGGTGCCGGTGTCGATGGCGTAGCACTGTTCGGCTCAGTTTTCGTCGTTGGTGGCGGAGGAGAAACAGATTCGCTCATCGGTCACACCTCAGATATGAGCGAGTATCTCGTCGGCAACGGCCCGCAGATCGTCCATACTCATTGTTCCGGGACGCCAAAGCTTGACCGAGCGATCCCCTTCCCAGCGCGGAATAATATGTACGTGATAGTGAAAAACAACCTGGCCAGCGGCTGCACCGTTGTTTTGAATGACGTTGAAACCATCCGGTTTGAGTGCCTCAACAATTGCTCGTGCAACGCGCTGCGTTGTGAGAGCTACAGCAGAAACTAACTCAGGAGGTAAGTCGAGGAGACCAGGCAATTCGGGTTTGGCAATCACCAGCGCATGACCGCGTGCTGCTGGATTGATGTCAAGAAACGAGAGGGTCAGATCATCTTCATACAGCTTGAACGCCGGAATTTCACCGCGGACAATTCGCGTAAAGACCGATGTCATAGCACCTCCGAAACATCACTCAACGAAGTTACATCGTCTTGCACACCTGCTGTGGCCGAACGACGGCTCAGCCAGGCCAGTGCGATCACTCCCAACAATACCCCGAACCACAGTGTACAGAACCTGATCACAATCGTTGCCGTCGTTGCGGCACTGGCGCTTAAGCCAACCAGGGCCACCAGTAAACCAACGCTACTTACTTCTGATGCACCCAAACCGCCGGGCAGAAATGAGACCAGACCGAAGAGGGTGCTGGCAGCAAAGATAAATGTTGCCTGCAACAGCAACAACCACGAGGGATCGCTACCTACTCCCATCAGCACGAAGAAGAAAGCAACACACTCAAAACCCCATGAAACCACGCTGATCAGGGTGGAAACCAGCAGAATGCGCCAATGCAGTAATTGCGCGGTGGTTGTGTAAATTGTTTCCAGACGAGGGGCCACGCGCTGCCCAAATGGTAAGCAGGCGACGAACCTGATGATCGAGAGCGCCAGCGCCTGACGCTGGACAATCACGATCCCGGCAATCGTCAGCAGTACCAGCACGATAAACAGTGGTCGCGCCGGCGGGTAGAGCGTCAGCCCCAATCCCATTAAGAGAAGCATGGCAATGCCATCGGTCAGACGCTCGGCCAGAACAATCGGCGCCGACCGGCTGATCGCGGTGCCGTTGCGCTGGCGCAGCAGAAATGACTTCAAGACTTCTCCCATCTTGCCCGGTGTTACCGACATGACCAGACCGGCAGTAAAAATGAGACCGCTGGTCGAGCGGTCGATATTGCGGTCAAGCTTCAGGTAGCGTAGATAGTAATCCCATTTCAGCCAGCGTAGCCAGTAATTGATGATGGTGCCAACCAGGATCAGCGGCAACAGCATCCAATCGAATGACAGCAGATCATTACCGACGGCACGTAGATCGCTGAACAGACTGATCACGATCACGACCGCCAGGCCGATGGCGAGCGAGGTGAGAATTGATTTGCGCAGGCTGGTGCGCAGTGAAGTTGCAGGTGCTTTTTGTTCCATAGCGGCTCAATTATAGCATAGAGGCTATGATGTTCATGTGCTGTTGGCATACCATCGCGCACAAATGGGGTGATTGATCGGGATTCAATTACCTGACGGCGGTGGCGAGGATGGCTGCACGCGGGCTGAAAACCCGCGCCACGGTGAGCCTGCACACCCTCAGACCGAGTGCGTTGCCGGGCCACCAGGTCATCATCGCGTATAATTTTTCATCAGGTTCAGGGAGAAGTACCCCTGCGCAGGAAGCAATGGAGCCACTGATGCACAACGAACCGATTTGGAATGATGGGACAATTCCCACTTTTCCGGCACTCAACGATGAGATTGCGGTTGACGTATGCGTGATTGGGTTAGGCGGATCGGGGTTAAGCTGTATTTATGAACTGCTGACCCTTGGCGTTCGTGTGGCCGGCATTGATGCCTCGACTGTCGGTGGTGGGGCGGCAGGGCGGAACGGTGGATTTTTGCTTGCCGGTCTGGCCGCGTTCTATCACAACGCAGTAGCCAAACTTGGTCGCGAGCGGGTGGCTGCTATTTATCGCTTGACAATCAGTGAAATCGAACGAATGGCAGCACTGATGCCGACGATTGTGCGCCAGGTGGGGTCGTTGCGTATCGCCGCATCGCCAGAAGAACTTGCCGATTGCACAGCGCAGATGACAGCAATGCGTGCCGATGATCTGCCGGTCGAAGCGTATCGCGGGCCAGAAGGCGAAGGTCTGCTCATACCAACCGATGGCGCATTCCAGCCGTTACACCGCTGCATCTGGCTGGCCCGGCAGGTCGAGCGCGGCGGTGCGCTCTTGTTTACGCACACGCCAGCGTTAGACATCAGCGGGACAACGGTTCACTGTTCGCAAGGCACCATCCATGCCCGCCAGGTCATCGTCGCCGTTGACGGTGGTCTTGAGCGATTACTGCCCGAACTCCGCGCTACCGTGCGCACCACTCGCCTCCAAATGCTGGCGACAGCCCCCGATCCGCATTGCACTATTCCCCGGCCCGTGTACACCCGCTGGGGTTACGACTACTGGCAGCAACTTCCCGATGGTCGCATTGCGCTGGGCGGTTGTCGTGACCGCTTTGCGGAGAGCGAATGGGATGCGCCGCCACAACCCTCACCGGCAGTCCAGTCTGCGCTCGAACAGATACTGCGGGAACGGATCGGTAGCCAGGCAGCGATTGAACGGCGCTGGGCTGCTCAGGTGGCGTACCGTCGCGATAGCATCCTGCCGATTGCCCGCCAGGTTCGCCCCGGCGTTTGGGCTATCGGTGCCTACAACGGTACCGGCAACGTGATCGGTGCGATCTGTGGTCGAGCTGTAGCGCATGCCGCTATTCGTGGACAAACGCAGTTGCTGGATTTGTTGGGGATGGATGGCTGATCCGCTCACCGGCATGACAGTAGGGGCAGCGCATGCGTCGCCCCTACAACTCTCAAATATGGAAGAATAACTATGCACTGCTGGACGCCAGCGCTGGCATGATTAATGATCGTGACGAGAACACATGGTAGCGCCGAGACCAGCAGGATCAACGGCCCACCACGCGCCGGATTGTGAGCACGGCTGGTGCGGCAGCATGGCTGCCGTACTCTAAACGCTGCAACACGCGCATGATGAGCGTTCAAGGCAACCAATCAAACGAGTGATGGCACTGGAGATGGTCGTTAGCCATCCTCGCTTACCCGGCAAGCACCCACTGTCGTGCGCTGGTTCAGGGATGCACTGCGCCGCTAGCAACAGGTACGGCGAGCGGTGTTGGGTGATGAGCGAGCCGGAGGCTCGCGCTCCCAGGGCACCATGATAAAGTCGGAACCGGCTATCCTCATTGTAGAGCCAGGGCCGGGCAGCGAGAGATCGCTACCCGGCCCAACCGATCAGCAAGCGCACAAGAGACGTTCACCGGGTTACGATTGGTACATAGACCCCAAACTGACGTGCAACGCTCCCGATGAGCGGGACATCACCGGCAATTCCGAATGCAATGACCAGATCAGCATCACCGCCATCGCGGGCAGTATCACAGAAGAAACGCTGCACCGAGGGGCGATAGACACACGGCTCATCACGGCCATCACCGTTGAGATCGCCGAGTAAAGGGATGTCATTGGCTATTCCAAACGCAATGATCAGCTCGGCATCACCACCGTTGCGGGCAGTATCGCAGAAGAAACGAAGTACCGACGGGCGATAGACACACGGGTCATCGTGACCATCACCGTCGAGATCACCGAGTAAGGGGATGTCATCAGCAATCCCGAACATGATGATTTGCTCGGCGTCACCACCATTACGGGCAGTATCGCAGAAGAAACGCTGCACCGAGGGGCGATAGACACACGGGTCATCACGACCATCACCGTCGAGATCACCGAGTAAGGGGATGTCATCAGCAATCCCGAACATGATGATTTGCTCGGCGTCACCACCATTACGGGCAGTATCGCAGAAGAAACGCTGCACCGAGGGGCGATAGACACACGGGTCATCACGACCATCACCATTTACATCACCAAGCAGGGGCGTATCACCGGCAATTCCGAACACAAGCACAAATTCAGCATCGCCACCACCACGGTTGGTATCACAGAAAAAACGGAGAACTGAGGGGCGATAAACACAGGGATCATCACCGGGAAGGACAGCAGACAACGTTGAGGTAGGAGAAGCGGACTGGATCGGAGACGACAACCAACCGAACGACAAGAGGAACAGGAGAGACAGGATAAGCCCCGGTTTCATGCTTTTCCTTTCTATATGTATAGACGGGAGCACTAACCGAGACAAAGTATATCTTTCGCGAACTGCCATCGTCAATCGACGGACACATTACTTTTGTACTATTCCGGTGCGAGTGTGTTATTATGCAACAAAGCAAGATAGCAAACGAACACGTCATATGAATGCGATTGAAACCATCGAACTCACCAAACGGTATGGTAAACGGCTTGCCGTTGATCGGCTCAATTTGACCGTCGGCAAAGGGGAAGTGTTCGGTTTTCTCGGCCCCAACGGTGCCGGCAAGACCACGACCATCGCCATGCTGTTGGGGCTGGTGCGACCGACGAAGGGACAGGCTATCGTGCTTGGACACGATGTCCAGCGTGAACCGGCGGAGGCGTTGCGCAGGGTGGGGGCAATGATCGAGGCTCCAGCGTTCTATCCCTACCTCAGTGGTGCCGACAATCTCCGTGTTCTGGCCCGTGCCGGCGGTATCCCGGCTGAGCGGGTTGGTCAGGTACTGGCAACGGTTGAATTGAGTGACCGTGCCCGTGATAAGGTGGCAACCTATTCGCAGGGCATGAAGCAACGGCTGGCGATTGCGGCTGCCATGTTACCCGATCCCGAATTGATCATGCTCGATGAGCCAACCAATGGCCTCGATCCGGCAGGTACGGTTGAAATTCGCAATCTGATCCGCGAACTGGCCGCCGGTGGTCGCACGATCCTGCTCTGTAGCCATCTGCTGTACGAAGTTGAGCAGCTCTGTAGCCGGGTAGCCATCTTGAAAGAGGGCAAGTTGATCGCGTCTGGCGATGTGGCAACGTTGCTGCGCCGTGGGCAAGGGGTGCGGCTGCGAGTGCAAGGCGATCCAGGGCCGGCAGTAAGCCTCTTGCGCACGCTGTCGTGGGTCAATAGCGTAACCGTGCAGGGAGACGCGATCCTGATTGATGCCCCGGCGGATCGAACAGCAGAGATCAATGCGCTCTTGATCCGGGCCGATATTGTCGTAGCCGAGATCGGGGCCAGTCACAGCTCGCTAGAGGAGTTTTTCTTGACTGTGACTAAAGCTGAGTAGGGGTGTGATGTCAAATCTCTCATGCATTGACATTATCGCGACGAGTACACTCAGCATCGCCGTGATCGGCATGGTGAACGGCGTGATACGCGCCGGATCGTGAGCGCGGCAGGTTGCGGCAGCATGGCTGCCGCACTCCACACGACGCGACAGGCGCATAACGGGTAGGCAAGGCAGGCAAGCCGGCGAGTGATTGTGATGGTTGCCAGTGCTGCCGCCGATAATGCAAGTATCCGGCTCGCAGATCATATCGGCAACACGGGAGAATGCCGCTGCAAGCAAGACGTTGCCCGGACTCAGACAGGGGTTCATCTGTCAGAGAAATTTCACAACGTTACCGACAGGTAGTGACGGGATGAAGATAGATACAGCATTGGGTCATCGCTTATGACTACTCGTACCATGTTTGTGAATCTGCTGGCGGCGGAATGGATCAAAATTTCACGCCGACCGATGGCACTGCTGTTGTTAGGTATCTTTCTGCTGCTGACTGCGCTGCAACAGACCCTCTGGTTTCTGGTTGTGGCTCTGCAAGAAGGCGTGTTCAGTGGTGGGCAGGTCACCTTTAGCCTGCTCAGTGACGCAGCGATTGCACAGATCAAACTCCAGCTCAGTCTGCCCGGTGTGTTCGGCGCGATGCTGAGTGCGATTAACGGTACCGGTGGCATCCTGGCGATTATCCTCACCGCCGGGATTTTTGGGAGCGATTTTAACTGGGGAACGCTGCGTATTCTGTTGACGCGAGCGCCGCATCGAGGTGCCTATTTGCTGGCTAAACTGGTAGCGTTGCAACTGGCATTGCTGGTCGCCATTCTTATCACGCTTGTCCTCGGCACCCTGCTGGCACTGCTCTTCGGTGCGGTACTTGGTTTGCCACAACGCATCGGGTTCTTAGAGGTGCTTCTCTTGCCGGTTGGTATCTTGCGGGCATTAGTGGTGATGTTGCCCTACACCCTGATTGCCGGCGCCAGCGCTATCTTTGGCCGCTCGGTGATCGCCGGCGTCGGTGGCGGTTTGATCTTTCTCGCTTTTGATGTGAGTGCCGGTTCGCTCAACACCATCGGCGCGGTCGATCCGCTTATTCGCACGCTGGTCAATCTCTTGCTCCAGCCTAATATCAACCGACTGGTCGTCGAGAATAGTCGAATGTTCGGCCTCGATCAAAGTGTGCTGACCTCGGCCCTCGACCTCAGTCTGCTGCCATCGCAGTGGCAGGCGCTGATCATTGTCGCAGTCTACAGTGCTATCTTTGGCTACAGCGCCTACCGCACGCTCTCCCGGCAGGATATTGGTGGTGCGAACTAAAAATATTTTATGTCAACCTATTCGTAGACCTACTTCACGCAGGCTATCAGGCTTACCGACAATGGTTAGCTCGTCGCCGTGGCGTAGCCGGGTGTAGCCGTGAGGGACTATTGCCTGACCATCACGGCTGATCTCAAGCAACAACACATCAGCAGGTAGCCGCAGATCGCGCACCAGACGACCATCGATCTCGCGATTGGTGACGGTCATCTGCACCACGTCGTACACCGGATCGGTATGCAGGAGAAGCGAGAGGGATTGGGGCGCACGTACCGCCTGCTCTAGCAGGTTCACCATCGCCGTCGCTGGATCGACGATGATCGCACCCAACTCGCGGAACTGCTCGCGCAATTCAGAGCGATTGGGTCGCACGATCAGGCGCGGTACGCCAAACTTTTCCAGTGCGATCTGGCAGGCGCGCAGATTGTCTTCGTCTTTTTCCAACAGAGCCACCACCGCATCAGTAGCGCGTGTAATCAGGCCACTCAACGTCTGCAAACTAACCTCTGGAATGTAGCGCTCGTCCACATCCTCGGCTGCCAGGCGTTGCACGTGATCGCGATCCGTATCCGCCACCCGTACCTGCCAGCCCCGCGCACTCAATTGGCGAGCCAGGGCGATAGATTGCTGCTCGACGCCGAGGATGAGGACATCGCGAACATCGTCGCGAATGCCGGGTTCAGGCAGGTTGGCTTCACCCAGGCGTTGCAGGGCAAAACGCAACGTAAGCGGCCCGAAGATTTCATTCAGCACGATCACAGCAATGATCAACGTGGCAAAGGCATCGCCCGACATCGGCAACAGCAGCGAGGCTTCGCGCGCTAAACCCAGTGCAATGCCTGCCTGCGTTATCAAGCCCAGCCAGAGGAGTGACCGAAAGCGTGACGGTTCACCGGCAATCGTCAGGCCCAGCATACTCCCGCTAAAGATTGCCAGTGCGCGCACGAGGAAGATAACCGCAGCAAAGATCAGCGCCGTCAAGAGAATATCAAGCTTAAGCCCCAGGCCGGTGATGGTGAAGAACGCAACATAGACAACCGGACTGATGTCGTGCAGCAATTCGGCAAACTCATCACGGTACGGCGAGAAATTGGTTATCAGGAAACCACTGATTAACGCGACGAGAAGCGGCTCAATTACGATTTTGATCGACCAGCTCGCTGCTGAAACCGTCTTGAGCCAGTCGGCACCGGCAAAGATGCCGTAACCGAGGGCAACAATAAGCGTCAGCTTCACCCATCGCGACCAGCTCTGGCGTAAAATAACTTGCAGCACCTGACCGACACCATAGCCGGCAATACCCGACAGGATCAGATCGAGCAGTAACAAGGCGAGGAAGGCGAGATTAACTCCGCTGCCCTCAACCAGCGCTACGGCAAACGACGAACTGATCGCAAAGATCACGATGATAGCAACGTCCATTGCCACTGTCAGGCCCAGGATCAGGCGGGTTGCCGGGCCACGCGCCCGCAGCTCTTTGATGACCGCAATGGTTGAAGGTGGAGAGAGCGCCAACAGAATAGTCGATCCCAGGAGTGCGACGGCGATCTTGTCGCCGATATTCAGCCCCTGCGTGAATGGGATTATATCGAGCAGGAAAAAGAGCGTGGTGCCGATGAGACCCAGTGCGATAGCAATGATCATGCCCAGCGACCACAGAATAGAACGCAGACGGCTGAGCAGGTCTTTGTAGAATAACTCACTCCCGGCAACAAATGCAATCACCGCCAGCGCAATCTGATCGATGAAACGCAGGTTTTCGCCGGCGCTTGAGGGCAGGAGTTGTAAGCCAAATGAACCAACCAATACACCAGTAAAGAGATAGCCCGTAATGTACGGCAGGCGTATCTGCGCAAACCACTGTCCGATACGGTGCGATGCGAGACAAATCAGGGCAAAGCCAGCCAGGTAGATCAGTGTCTGCAATCCGGTAACCTCCTTTGCAATAAACTGAACGGCGGGCACGATCAGACGTGTGATGTTGGGTGAGTATAGGTGGAGCGTCTACCATAACCCAAGTTGCTACCTTTGTCACCACAGAGACACGGAGGACACAGAGGATGGGGAGAACCCAGGTTGCTGCCGTGAGACGTAACGTAGCACGTCCATGGGAACTGGCTGCTCACCACGTTGTTTGTGTGATTACGCCAGACAGTGCTGATTTCGACGATGTTTGAGCTGTACGCTGCGATCATCCCCATCTTCATTAGACCGCGACGTAACCAGCCAGAGCATTACAACCACTGAACGATCAGCTCGTGCAGCGGACGCCGCGGACGCCGTTTTGGTTCTTGCGCAAGGTAGCCAATCGGTATCAGCGCCTGGGGATGCAGATCGTCGGCCAAGGCCAGTGCAGTACGCACGGCTGCCGGTGCAAACAGCGGAGCACACATCCAGCCTGCAGCCAGGCCGAGAGCAAACGCGGCCAGCAACATGTTTTGGACAGCACAACCCAAACTCTGGATCGCCATCGTCGTCTCAGCAGCCTGACGGTCAGCGTCGGGATAGGTGTCGAGATCGTTCAGGTAGAGACAGGGCACGATAATGACCGGCGCGTTCAGCACGCGCTCTTGCGAGCGTTGTAACCGCACCTCGATAGTTGCCGGATCAAGACCATCGAGGGCCAGGTGATGACGCCAGGCTGCCCCCATCGCCTGCGCCAGAAGCTGTTTCCGTTCGAGCGACTCAACCACTACAAAGCGCCAGGGCTGGCGACCGTGCGGCGATGGCGCCCAACTGGCAGCGTGGAGGATTTGCTCAATCGCCGCACGCGGCGGCGGATCGGGACGGAACGACCGTACCGTCCGCCGGGTCTGAACAAGCGTAAAAAAATCCATTGGCTTACCGAAAGAGATCAAACCGCGGATCGCGGATCAACTGACGAGCAGTAGCAGTCTGACTGGGTAGATAGTGATAGCCACGAATAATCGCCGCCGGCACCCGATCTATCTTGCCCATGACCAGCTCGGCGGCGGCAGCCAGTTCATCGGCAACAGCGATTAACGTTGCCTGCATCGTGTACCCATACGGATCGGCGACGCCGGCAAAATCGTGGAGCGGCAGCATCCCGGCGACCCCAATCGCCACATTCACCTGTCCCTCGCGCCATGGCCGACCGAAGGTGTCGGTAATAATTACGGCTGGTGCGTAGTCGTAGCGCCGGGCCAACCCTTCACGCAGGGCAGCGGCACTGGCGTCGGGATCGAGCGGCAACAACGCCAGCCGCCGCCCACCATCCACATTTGACTCGTCAACACCACTGTTGGCACACACCAGACCATGGCGGGTTTCGGTGATGAGGACGCCATTCGCCATCTTCACGATGCGCTTACTTTCGCGCAGCACCACCTCTTGATAACGGGCATCTTTCTTCGCGGTACGGGCGATCTCTTGCGCAAAGGGTGATGGCTCGATGGTTGATGGATCGACCAGACGACCCTCGGCCTTCGAGACAATCTTCTGCGTGACGACCAGAATGTCGCCCTGTTCGAGGCCGCCTGCGGCATCGATAGCCGTAGCCAGTATTGCCACCAGGTCATCACCCGGCTGCACCTCACCGATCCCGCGCAACGGCAAAATCCGTATCTCACCTTGCATAACGCCTCACGACCAGTAGCGTCCGGCGATTGGGGCCAAACGCTCTTTCACGGCTGCCGGAATATGATCGGGATGAGTAACAATAGCATAGCGTAGTGCATCGTGTGCCGGGCTGGTAAAGTTCTCATCAATCTGGGCCACAGCGTGACGCACAATCTGCTGCGAGAGGTTTACGTTCGCGCTCAGCACCTTTATCACCTGCTCGGCGGTCACGGCATCGTGTTCGGGATGCCAGACATCGTAGTCGGTGACCATAGCCAGGGTGGCGTAGGCAATTTCGGCTTCACGGGCCAGCTTTGCTTCGGGAAGCGCCGTCATCCCGATCAGGCTATGACCACGGCGACGGTTCTCTTCGCTCTCGGCTTTGGTCGAGAATTGCGGCCCCTCCATGACCACCAGTGTTCCGCCCTGATGGACAACCGCGCCGGCAGCCTGCGCCGCATGCAGCAGAATATTGCTCAGATACGGGCAGAATGGACGATCAAAGGCCACGTGCGCCACTACGCCGCCCTCGAAGAAGGTTGCCGGACGAATGCCCTTGGTGCGATCAAAAATCTGATCGGGAATCACGGCGTGGCCGGGGGCATAATCCTCGCGGAGCGAACCAACTGCACTTACCGAGATCAACGCCCGCACTCCCAACAGCTTAAACGCATAGATATTCGCCCGTGCCGGCACTTCGCTGGGGTTCAGGCGATGACCACGCCCATGCCGCGGTAGGAACGCCACCCGCCGCCCTTCCAGTTCACCGATGATAAACGCATCGCTCGGATCGCCGAACGGTGTAGTCAGGCGAACCTCTTCCGGGTTTTTGAGGTCGGGCATGGCATAGAGACCGCTACCACCAATCACACCGATTGTTGCGCTATGCATGGGGAATGCTCCTTTGTCTAGCAGACTACGCCATAGAGCAGTATACCGCAGGGGGCGCGGGGTGACAAGGTGACGGGGTGAAGCTCCGTGACCAGGGTGGTGCTGGGCTACGATTGATTGTGGGTGGCAGGGAAGCTGTGCGCACGAGGGGGTGGTACCTGTGACGAGAACCTGTTTCAAAAACATCTCCTATGAAGGTATCTCATTCATTGCCGACCGATTCCTTGATCGTGACGAGTACACCCGGCACCCACGTAACCAGCCGGGTCAACGACGTGACACGTGCCAGATTGTGAGCACGGCTGGCGCGGCAGCATGGCTGCCGCACGCCAAACCACGCCACACGCGGATGATGAGCGATCAAGGCAACCTATGCAGCGCGTGATAGTACCGGAGATGGTTATGAGAACACGACAGTACAGCTTTTTATGAAATTAGGTTCGGGTCTCCGCACAGAGATTGACTTGGCACCGTGAGTGCAGGACTCCACAGACATCAGTACTCATTCTGAAAGTTTCTCCCGTTGCTACAATACGAGTGAAACGTTGGGTATACAACAGGACGGCAACAATGTCTGGCAAGCAACCATCACCCGCAACCCTGGTCGGCCTATGTGTGGCGCTGGGTTTGCCCTTCATCCTGACCCTGGTGTCAGGTGGACGTTCGGAGGTGTTGTGGGACACTCCGCGCACCGTACTTATCATCGCTCAGGAATGGGTCGTTACGATTATTTTGATCGGCATCGTGATCTTCTGGGAGCGCCGACCGTTGGCGTCTATCGGGATCGTGCGCACGACGTGGCGCGATGTCTTGTGGGGACTGGGAGGTTTCGTGGTCGGTGCGCTCTCGTTTGTTACTACCATCCCGCTCGTGACGGCGTTGGGGCTGGGAACAACTACCACCGGTATTAATCAGTTGGCGCAGACCCCAATCGCGCTACGGGTGGCAATCGTGATCACCGCCGGGATCACCGAAGAGATACTCTTTCGCGGCTATCCGATTGAGCGCTTTACCGAAATGACCGGCAAGCCGTACTGGGGAGCAGGGATTGCCTACCTCGCTTTTGTGCTGCTCCATATTCCCTTTTGGGGATTGGGTGGCACTATCCAGATCGGGGTCTGGTCGCTGCTTGTAACCGGTCTTTATGTCTGGCGGCGAAATCTGCCGGCCTGTATGGTGATGCACGTGTTGAATGATGCGTATGCGTTTATCTTGCTCCCGGAATTGTTCGCGCAGTACCTGCCACAGTGAGGGGCATCGGTTAGATCGTATTTGTGAGCTATCGATAGGGTGTCGGATTATCTCGCGAAGGGCAATGTCCTACAGTGCAATAGGTGCAGGGTGCGTCGGGGGTGGGTGTTGTAAGGGAAGATGAAGATTCAGGAGTGGACAGAATACGCGAGTGCATGCAAGAGGTAAGGTTTTAGAGATGTTCTGGATGCCTTCATCCCCAACTCCGCTCTCGCGGTGCAGGAGTGAGGCTAATGAGGTCGGGAAGAGGAAGGAATAACGCATTCATACGCTGTAACGTTTTAGCAGATGTGCCTGACTGCGACTGGAGCATATATGACAACACCGACGTTTGATGAGCATCTTCACTCGCTTTGGCAAGGATTTTTCTCAACGTATAGCTCACTCTCCATCTTTGCCAGTAAGATCGGTGAGCGTGCTGATCAGTTCGACGAGGAGCGTATCCAGCAAATGGCAAGTGATCTGGCCTTCGCTCTCGGTGAATGTAGAGAGGTAGTACTGGCAGGATTGCGCAACTACCTTACCTCTTGGAAAGACAAAGATACCTTACCCGATGTCCGTAACAATGATGAATTTCATGATGTCATAAAACATATTAACGATCCATCATTCAAACAACTTTTGTCTGATTGGGAGCAAAAAGAACCACAGAAGAGTGATGTGTTAATGGAAATACTGAGAGAACTCTTTATTCGTCCACCTATCAGTGCTGTCTATTTGCGGCAAAGCTGTCTGATTGCGCTGGTTAGTGCTGTTGAGGATTTTATCAATAATTTGCTGTACGCTTATGGCGTATACAAAGATAAGGATAACTGGAAGCAGCGCTGGAACAAACTTGATAAAGTTATCACAGAGTGTTTTGCGTCTGATCCTTGGACATCATTGCCCGACAACGAGGCTACGGATTTGAGGGAGAAATATAAGCGTTGGCAGGAAGGGTACACGGAAATTATCCAGCGTCGCAATATACTTGTCCATAACGGTGGCAGAGTTGACGAGCATTATTTAGACCAAGCACCGAAAGCACATCAACCACCAGGAATTACGGCAGGACAGATAGTCCTTGTTTCTCCTTCCTACCTGCAAAAAGCATTCGACCTGTCACTTACATTACTCTTCACACTTACGCAGTTGGTGTGGCGAAAAGGACTTGCTATAGGCCAAACGAACCAAAACGCCGATAAGATGGCGTCTGATTTGATATACGAACTCTTACGCCAAAAACAATATGCACTGGTCATTGAACTTGCAGAACTTGCAATCAAATTCCACCTCGACCAGAGTGAACGTATGCTCGTTCTGGTGAATAAAGGTGTTGCACTACGCAAGTATGGACGGAAGCAGGAACTCAAATCCATTATTAGCCAGTTACGCCGGAGTGACGCATGGCTTTTTCAGATGGCTGCATATATCTTGAACGGAGAGAATGATGCAGCCAGGCGTATTATGATTAATAATAGTCCTAATCTACGACGACAAGCGAAACTCTCATGGCCTTTGTTCGATTTTATTCGTGAAAAACCGTGGTTTAGTTCTCTCTTCGGGTCAGTCAATAAGGCTGTACTATCGCCTGAATGACTGGAGCCTATTTCAAAAAACGTCTGCCAGGAGTTAGCCCATTCTTGAACGACTCTATGATCGTAACGAGCACATCCGGCATCCCCGCGACCAGCATGGTCAACGGCATGACACGCACCGGATCGTGAGCACGGCTGCTGCGGCAGCATGGCTGCCGCACTCCACATCGCGCACCACGTGCGTGACGAGCGGCAAAGGCAACCAATCCAGCGCGTGATGGCACGACCAGAGCTGCTCTCTGCCAACAAGATAGGAGCGGGATAAACTGTCTTCGGTGATTGGCAAGCGTTCATACGTCTGTGCGACTCAATTGTCACTTCCATGGTGAGCTTTGTGTCTGATAACGACAGCTTCGGTGATTGGCAAGCGTTCGTGTATCTGTGCGACAGTCTGATAACACGATAGTATAGCTTTTTTTATGAAGTAAGTTCTATTCCCGACAGCACAGCAGTACATCGTGCGCTGAGGGCGGGTGTTGTCAGGAATGGTGAAGGCTGACAGTGCATCGGGATGACGCGCAATCATGCCTCGTCGGGTAGATGGTCGTTTCAGCGGAGGACATCCTCGCCGTTTGGCAGTGGCGGGCAGGTGGGCACGCCGCTCACGCTGGCTGGAGGAAGACGGAATGGTTCGGAAGTACGTCTCCCGAACTCCATAGAATCCGCCGATGTTGGCCGTGCGCGTGGATTGTTGATCGAATGCCCATCGGTCTCCCCTTTCACCCTGGTATAATACAGGGCACCGTATGCCCGCTTGAGGACTGTTACACCGGTATGAATGAAGAGACAGTGTTGTTACAGGCAAAGGTCGCGCCGCCGCGACCACACCGCTATCGGTTGGTACGACCGGCGGTGACTGCGCGTTTGCGTGAGGCGTTTGATTATCGGGTAACGCTGGTGCAGGCCGGTGCCGGCTATGGTAAGACGACGGCATTGGCCGAGCTGGCTATGAGTTCGGCAACGGTGTGCTGGTATACCATCGGTGAAAATGACCGTGATCCGGTTTCGTTTCTGACGTATCTGGCCGCTGCGTGTGCCCCGGTGTTGCCGCAGGGGGCGCCAGAGGCGCTGGCGACGCTCCGTTCGCATCCGGCTGACCGTGCGGTCTGGACGCAAACTGTCGATGGGTTGCTTAATGCGTTGGCCGGTTCGCCACGACGACCTGTGTTGCTGATCCTCGATGATTATCACTTTGTCGCGGCGTCAGCCGAGATTCGGGCATTGACTGAGCGGCTGATTACGTATGCGCCGCCATGGCTCAGTCTGTTGATTGCGACGCGCTATCCGATTGTGAGCGGTGAGCTGGTGCGATGGCGCGCTCGTGGTGAGGTGCTGGAGTTACACCGCGATGCGCTGGCTTTTACCCACGATGAGATTGCTGCGCTTTTTCGCGATGTGTTTGGTATGGCGCTGAGTGACGCTGATGTTGATCTGCTCGATCACCATACCGAGGGGTGGCCGATTGCGCTTCAGTTGGTCTGGCAGGGGTTGCGGAGTGGGCAGGCGCGCAGTGTGAGTGAGCTGTTGGCCAGTGGCCCGGCGTCGCTGGCGGCGTTGTTCGATTTTCTGGCTTCGGATGTGTTGGATCGACAGCCGCCAGAGATTGCGTCTTTTTTGCGGGCAACTGCGCCGCTGCGGGTGCTGACTGCGGCGGCGTGCGATGCTGTACGCCAGGCTGATGATAGTGATCAGTTGCTGGCTCAGGTGCGCGACCGCGATCTTTTTGTGGTTGAGCTGGATGCCAGTCATTACCGTTACCATCATCTGTTTCACGATTTCTTGCGTCAGCAGACGCGCAGTGATCCCGATCTGGCCGAGCGGCATCGGCGTGCAGCGCGGCATTATGCGGCAGCCGGGCAGGCCGAGGAGGCGATTTATCACTGGTTTGCCGCCGGTGAGGTGGCCATTGCCGCCGACGCGATTGTCGCAGCCGGTGAGGATGCGCTGCGCAATGGTCGGCTCGATACGCTGACCGATTGGATTGATGCGTTGCCGGCTGAGCTGATCGCGAGTCGTCCGCGCTTGCAGAGCTATCTTGGCGATCTGTACCGGTTGCGTGCCCGTTTTGATGAAGCCCGTAACTGGTATGCGCAGGCCGAGACGATCAGCCGACAACACGGCGACCGCGCCGAGCTGGCCCGTGCCTTGTACGGTCAGGCTCTGGTCTATATCGATCAGGTGCAGCCGGTGCAGGCCGAGAGTGTGTTGCAAGAGGCGTTGCGGGTCAGTGAGGGGTTGGAGGATCAGGTTGCCCGCGCCCGTGTGCTTGAGTTGCTGGCCGAGAATAAGCTGAATATGGGGCAGCCGGACGAGGCAGAGGCGTTGCAGCAGCAGGCACGCCAGTTGCGCGCCGCCAGCCCGGCAGCCGATCTGCTGAGCGCACGGGTGAAGCTGCGCACCGGTCAACTGGCGGCGGCACGGACGTTGTTGCAGGCGTGGCGGGATCGGGAGCGTGTGGCGACGGCACGGGGTGCCACCCCCGCTCCACGCGGTCATCGCGAGGCGGTGCTGGTGCTGGCGTTGATTGCCGCTTTTGAAGGGGATGTTGATCAGGCGCTCAGTCTGGCCGAAGAGGGTGTGCAGGTCGGTACTGAACGCCACTCCCGCTTTATTACCTCTGTCGCCTACGCCCGGCTTGGGCACGCCTGGTTGCTCAAGAGTGCGCTAACCGGTGTGTCGGCACGGGATCGCGCGCTCGAATATTACCGCCAGGCATTGGCCGAGGGCCAGGCGATAGGCGTCGACCGGTTACGGGTGGAACCGCTCTGGGGTTTAACCCGCCTCTATGGGCTGGCCGGTGATTTGGCGGCTGCCGAGAACGCCGCCGTTGATGGTCAGGCTTTTTGTCGCTGGGCAGGTGATTTGTGGCTGGGGGCGATGATCCAGTTGCAACGAGGTGTGAGCCATTTGCTTGGCGGTCAGTTTGACCGTGCGCAGGAGATATTGCTGGCTGCCCGCGCCGATTTGCGTGCCTGTAGTGATCGGTTTGGTCAGGCCGTAGCCACGCTCTGGCTGGCATTGGGATACTACGAACAGCGGCATGATGCTGCGGCGACGGCGGCGATTGATGAGGCGCTGGATTTAAGTGCCACCGCCGGGTACGACTATCTCTTTACCCGGCCAACCTTTCTCGGTCTCCCCGATCCGCGTCGGGTCATCCCGCTCTTGCTGGCGACCCGTGCTCGCGGCCATCATCGCGACTACATCGAGCGGCTGTTATCCGCGATGGGGCTGCGTGGTCTCGAAGCCCACCCCGGTTATCAGTTGCGGGTTCAAACTCTGGGGATGTTCCGGGTCTGGCGTGGCGATCACGAGATTGAGGCGCGTGAATGGCAACGGGATAAGGCCCGTCAGCTTTTCCAGGCGCTGATCGTGCATCGCAATCGCTGGCTGCAACGCGATGAGTTGGCCGAATTGCTCTGGCCACAGCTCAATCCTGAAGCGGCTGTGCGCGACTTTAAGGTTGCGCTGAGTGCTCTTTATCGAGCGCTGGAGCCGAATCGTACTGAAGCAACGTCGGCATTTATTGCCCGTGAAGGCAGTGCCTATCGGCTACGGCCAACGGCAGACATCTGGCTTGATTGCGCCGAATTCAGTGCCGGTTGCACAACCGGTTTGCGGCTGCTTGATCAAGGTCAGATCGGTGCCGGCATGCAACGACTCCAGGCTGCGTTGCAGCTTTACCAGGGTGATTTTCTTCCCGATACGATTTATGAAGGCTGGGCCGACGCGGAACGAGAACGATTGCGGAGTATGTTTCTGCGCAGTGCCGACCGCCTGGCCCAGTGTCTGGCTGAACAGGGGCAGAACGAGGAGTTGATTGCGCTGGCCGAACGTATCCTCACCTACGATAACTGCTGGGAACGCGCCTATCGGTTGTTGATGCTGGCCTATGCCCGTCAGGGTAATCGGGCCGCTGCGCTACGGGTTTTTCAACGTTGTAGCGATAACCTTGCCCGTGAACTCAATGTCGATCCGGCACCGGAGACCATTGCACTCGCCGAACGGCTGCGACACGGGGAGATGCCTTTGCCACATGAAGCGGTCGGGTGACAGAGGCCGGATGGTTATGACTGCTACGCACGCAACCCGCGTGCCCGCAGGTGGGCATCGAGCCAGGCCGCCTCGTCGGGGGTGAGGTCGGGCGGCGGCGGGGGTTGACGGTAGTCGATCCGCAGGTCGTAGCGTGCGTTGCGGTAGACCTGATGCACGAGGGTGGTCAACGGCAAGGGCACATCGGGGTCGGGACGCCGCAACGGCACCGGCACCGTCGGGAGCGGTTTGGCCAGCGGACAGAGCCAGATGTCAATCTCCGGCCAGCGTTCGACGCGGCTGAGGAAGATTACGTAAGGGGCAGCGGGGAGCGGATCGGGGCGAGCCAGCCGTGGCCGGCGGCCACCCCGCAGCAGGTCGATTTCGAGCAGGTGCACCCCACTTTGAAACAGCTCCCGTCGCTTTTGCTCGTAAGCATCGGCACCGTCGGGGGTCGGACGCTTGTTCACCGGTGAGAGCAGTTCAATAGCGGTGACCAGGGTATCGTCGGTCACGGTGCGAATTTCCAGCCGTGCGTAGCGGGTGGGCACTTCGAGCAAGGCTGTTCCGGTCAGTGATGGCGTGTCCACCACGGCTGTTGCCGGCGTTACCGCTGCGCTTTCCCGCTCGAACACACCGACATCGGGCACCAGGGCGCGCCGGGGCACTGTGATCTCAACCTGCTCTGGCGCGACGTAGGGAGTAATCTGCGCAACGTACCCCGGTGCAATCTGGGCCTGTACATAGTCGCGAATAGCCGTAATCAGCCCGATGTGTACATCAGGCCACAGGCTCGAACGCTCCAGATACGGATCCATGCCCGGAAATGGTGGTTCCATAGATTGCTCCTGGGTAGTTCTGTAGAGATTATAGCAAATAGTGTGCTCGAAGTAACTGTCGTCAGTACCTGGAGACGCTCCAAGCGAGGGTATACGTGGCCCAAGACAGGGAAACGGGTGATACAAATACTCCAGAAACGGGCATCACTGCCGTAACCCGCGTGCCCGCAGGTGGGCATCGAGCCAGGCCGTCTCGTCGGGGGTGAGGTCGGGCGGCGGCGGGGGTTGACGGTAGTCGATCCGCAGGTCGTAGCGTGCGTTGCGGTAGACCTGATGCACGAGGGTGGTCAACGGCAAGGGCACATCGGGGTCGGGACGCCGCAACGGCACCGGCACCGTCGGGAGCGGTTTGGCCAGCGGACAGAGCCAGATGTCAATCTCCGGCCAGCGTTCGACGCGGCTGAGGAAGACTACGTAAGGGGCAGCGGGGAGCGGATCGGGGCGGGCCAGCCGTGGCCGGCGGCCACCTCGCAGCAGGTCGATTTCGAGCAGGTGTACCCCACTTTGAAACAGCTCCCGTCGCTTTTGCTCGTAAGCATCGGCACCGTCGGGGGTCGGGCGCTTGTTCACCGGTGAGAGCAGTTCAATAGCGGTGACCAGGGTATCATCAGTCACGGTGCGAATTTCCAGCCGGGCGTAGCGGGTGGGCACTTCGAGCAAGGCCGTTCCGGTCAGTGAGGGGGTGTCTACCACGGCTGTCGCCGGCGTTACCGCTGCGCTTTCCCGCTCGAACACACCGACATCGGGCACCAGGGCGCGCCGGGGTGCCGTGATCTCAACCTGCTCCAGTGCGACGTAGGGAGTAATCTGCGCAACGTACCCCGGAGCAATTTGGGCCTGTAAATAGTCACTCATTGCGTTCACCAGCCGATGGTGTACATCAGGCCACAGGCTCGAACGCTCCAGATACGGATCCATGCCCGGAAATGGTGGTTCCATAGATTGCTCCTGGGTAGTGGTGTAGATATTATAGCATGGACGGCATCTTGTCAGCGGCTGAACCATGTTACCGTGTTATATCAAATCTTCGTTCATCAGTCCCGTGATAGCGGTTGCCCCGCTCCGGGGGGAATCACCGCTTATGCTCTTCCATCACCTGTACCAGTGTTACGGGATACGAAAGGAGGCTGATGGGCAGGCTGGAAGCCTGCTTCACGATCCACGCCACTGCTCACGCACAGCCAGATCATCACGGATGGTCAAATCAGGTGGGTGTGAACTGCACGCACCTCGTCCCTCCGCACCAGATCGCGAGCACGGCTGGCGCAGCAGCGTGGCTGCCGCACTCCAAACGATGCGTCACGGCAATACGGGGGGGGGAAGCGGTACTCCCCTGGAGCAGATACAACCTCGACCCGCAGCGGTAGCGTTACACCACGCACCGGATCGCGAGCACGGCTGGCGCAGCAGCGTGGCTGCCGCACTCCAGACGATGCGTCACGGCAATCCGGGCGGGAAGCGGTACCAGGATGATGGTGCGATCACAAGCAATGACGTCTCGTACTGATATACCACCACTCGTGCCACCTGCAAGCAGCACTGAAACAACAACCTCAGCGCTCGAAGATGTCTAAAAACAATCTTGTAGACGAACGTTCAATCAGTTATCTTGAGAAGCATACAAAAAACCTAAATGGGCATGAACTGGATTTCGTGCAGTTCGCACGTGGAACCCTCGTTGTTGTAAATATTCCACCAGATGCTCATGAGAAAATTGCGTTACACCATCGTGGTATTCGAGACAGATGCGCTTAATGCGTTGTAATGCCTGCGCACTCGCATTGAACAGAATATCAAATTCAGCACCTTCACAGTCTATTTTTAAAAAGTCACATACCCCAATAGGGTGTTCATTCAATATATCATCCAGGCTACGCCCAGGTACAACTATGGAGTCGACAGCCTGTGTGGCTGATGTTGTTGAATGCTGCACCGCTGCCCCGGTAGCAAACAACACCATCTCTTCTGATGATGCGCCTACTGCGAACGGAAATGCCTGCACGTTTTGGATCGCATTCAAGGCAAGATTTTCCTTCAGCAAGCGAAACGACTCCGGAAACGGCTCATAGACAAAAACCCGACATGTCGGATGATCATACGCGACGGAAACAGCAAAATCACCCAGCCCCGCACCAATATCAACAACAGTCCAGCCATCCTGGATAGGAGTTCCGTATGTCTCATAATCACGATCAAGACAGGTTTCTTTAATAATCCACACATCCATTAAACTACGCACTTTAAATTGACAGCCATTTTTAAGCTTAATCACCGTCTCGCCTTGCCGGAATAGGAGACCGAAACACACATACCAGTTCACAATCTTTTGCAAAATAGTAAATACTGATCGCAGGTAATACCATAATCGACGTTTCACAAATCCTCCCTGCTAGCCTAAACGTTATTTCAGAAAGGGCTGACCACACCTGACCGGTAGTGTGGTAGTGTAGCATTGTAGCACAGACTGAAGTCTGTGCCCTGACACCCTCCGTCAACGTCGAGTCTGATTCATCATCGCGCAGATACAGTCCCAATAATGAAGCGAACGACGCACACCTTGTATGGTTACCCCGGTGCGTCGTTCGTATGGGCGGACATCCGTGCGGGCAGTGCAGAAACCCGGTTCACGCACGTAATATAACGAAACGGACTGACAGGATATTTACGAAACAGGTTCTACACAATCCATCAAGGTAGCTACCGACAAAGTGAAGTCGGATTCAGAGCCAGTTGGGGATCGCTAAAATACTTCCACCAGTTACTGGCAATCGAATCGGGACCACATCCGGTTTTTGCCGGTAGATGGCTGAACCAAAACTCCAGAAAACCAAGATGATTACAGTTCCATAGCGAGCAAGAAACAGGTGTTGCCGTACTCAAAGGATTGCTAAGGTTTGGGTAATTACTAAAATCGGCACAATTCGACAACACTGTAGAGGGATTAGTGTAATCGTAATCACGTACACCATTCGGCGGATAGTGAATATTGCCACATCCACTATACGAGTAATTTGGCGACAACGCCTTAACTAATGCAAACCTCTCCCAATTGTGAGTAGTGCGGTTTTGCTGCCAGCTACCGTACACTCTGGTCATTGTCGATTCTGCGCGATGCCCAAAATTATGAATGGCACTATCCAGATCACGCTCAGGGCTTGGCCCCATAATCGGTATGATGCGATTGCACGAGTGCGGACCCGGTACCGGCATAGAATTATAGAAATACGCATTCGGTCCTACCAGTGTAGACTCATAGAAACCAAACCAGGGACCGTTGTATATCCACACCTCATCTATCTCACCCCGGTTCGCCCGCCCACAAATATCGAAGGCAGGCGAGTTCACGATTGCATTGTAGAACCTATTTCAAAAAACATCTACGAGAAGGTATCTTCTTCATTGCCACTCGATTCGATGTTCATGACGAGCAAACCTGGCCTCCGCGTGACCAGCCGGGTCAACGACGTGACACGTGCCGGATCGTGTGTACGGCTGGCGCGGCAGCATGGCTGCCGCACTCCAAACTACGCCACACGCGGATGATAAGCGATCAAGGCAACCTATTCAGCGCGTGATGGCACCGGAGATAGTTATTAGAGCGCGACAGTACAACTTTATTATGAAATAAGTTCTAATAATAGCTTCTTTCCTTCTTCTGTCAAATACTTTCGTACAGTTTCAGGAAATATTTTTCCTTCATATATCATCTGATACAGGCGTATGATATAAGGATTGATATCATTCACAATTGCATAATCGGGCTGAACATTGAAAAGTACAGCTCCTGAACCTAAAAATGGCTCAATCCATCGTCCCTGACCGTGCCAGGAGATATTGCTTAGAATAAACTTAGTCAGTTTAGTCTTAATTCCTTGACACTTTATTGGTGGAACAATGACTCGTTGTACTGTACGTGGTAAACCTCTAGTGTTCATATTGTAAACCTTTATACCGCAAATAGCTTCGAACCTATTTCAAAAATGTCTTCTTATGCTAAAATAGTGGTATGAGCAGACATGATCTCACCGACGACCAATGGGCGGTGATCGAACCGCTTATCCCCAAGAAACCACGTGCGCGGGGTCGTCCACGCAACGACGACCGCCGGACACTGAATGGTATGCTGTATGTGCTCCACACCGGCTGTGCCTGGGCAGACCTGCCAAAGGAGTACGGGTCCCCCAGCACCTGCTGGCGACGATGGCACGCGTGGTCGCAGGACGGGACGTGGGAGCGCATCTGGCGCACGCTCCTGAGCCGCCTCGACGCCGACAGCAAGCTGGACTGGGCACACGCGTTGCTGGACGGCAGCTTCGTTCCAGCGAAAAAAGGGGCACTGGCGGAGGCACAACGAAGGTCGGCAAAGGCTCCAAGGTGATGGTCGTGGTAGATGGCACTGGTGTGCCCATCGGCCTGCACGT